>Ga0302179_10000654_pt1 | contig 22397 bp, 25 predicted proteins | sample I_Palsa_E3_1_FD_198788 | JGI IMG/M metagenome (GOLD analysis project Ga0302179, IMG submission 198788) | Peat permafrost microbial communities from Stordalen Mire near Abisko, Sweden - I_Palsa_E3_1 | ecosystem: Environmental > Terrestrial > Soil > Palsa > Peat permafrost | place: Sweden...
GCCGCACAGATCAAGTTCACCAACGATCAGGCCCGCTACCAGCAGCAGAACGAACTGCGCGCACAAGGTATCGGCCCCGACGGCAAGCCCCTCCCCTTTCCCCCCGTCGAGAGCCTGCTCCCCAAAGGGCAACCGCCCTCCAACGACGGCTACGCCCAAGCCTATCGGCAACTGGCGACCCGCGCCCAACAAATGGGCGCCACCACCATCGCCCAAAACTTCGCCACCCAAGCCGAAGACTACAACAAGCGCGCCCTCGATGACGCCAACAACGTCCGCGCGCTCGAGATCGCGAGCTATACCCAAAATCACCAAGATGCACGCGAGAACTTGCGCCTAAGCACCGAGGTCGGACTGGCACAGACGCGCGAGCGAAACGAAAATGCCCGCGAGGAATATCGCGTCGCGCACGAAGACGCACGCGCCATTCGCGGCGATGCCAACCGCCTCGCCGGACTCCAAGACGAAGCCACCCGCAGCTCGATCTCGTTCCGACAGAACTGGATCAAGGCTCTCAAGCCCGTCCTCGCCCATGACGCCGATGGACATCCCATCTACCAAAAAGACGCCCAGGGAAATCCTGTCTTCGATTCTACCGGAAAACCCCAGCCCGTCATGATGCCCACGCTCTCTGCCGCATCGGCCAAAGCACTCCCCACCATCTTTCCCAAGATCGACCGCGACCCCAACCCCCAAGCCCGTGCCGAATGGTACGCCGAACAAATCCCCGACCAGACCGCCAAAGAACTGCTCCTCGAACGCGGACGCGCCTCAACACTCAACCTGCGCTCGCAAGGCTATGCCATCCCCAACCTCACCTACGCGCTCCCCAAAACCGCCCCCAAGATCGATCCGCTCAAGGCCGCCGGACTCGACCTCGCGCAGCCCAAGGTCAAGGCGCTGGTCGATCACGCCCGCTCCATCGGACTCGATCCCACCGATCCCCAAGTCCTCAGCGAGATCAAAAAAAGCCTCGCCAACCCCGCACCGGTCACGCCGTCTCCCGTACCGGAAGAGCAGCCTGACCTGATTCCGGCCATATGAGCGGCTTCGCCGGACTCGACGCGCTCGCCGCACAGAAGAAGGCCGCGCACGCAACCACACCAAGCCAGCCAGCCTCCGGCGGCTTCGCCGGCGCAGCGCGCGGCGCGGGCTCGGTCTTGGGAACCATCTCCAATGCCATCGACCTTCCCCTCGCCGTCACCGAGAACGTGCTCTCGGGCAAAGGCCTGGGCCGCATTCACGAGGACCTCGCTGCCGGCGGAGGATGGAAAAACATCCCCGGCGCGCTTGCCAACGTCTCCGAAAACGACGTCTACTTCCGCAAGGGCTCCCTGCAGCGCGTTCTCAACGATCCCACCGCCGGCGCGGGACGCAAGGCCGCCGCTCAATTTCTTCTGAATCATCCCTGGGTTTCAGGTACCGCCGATTTCGCAACCGAGTTTGTCAATCCGGGAAACCTTCTCACCGGCGAAGTGCTTGGCCGCGGAGCGGAGATCGCCGGAAGCGCCCTCAAAGCCGCTCCCATCGTCGGACCTGCCGTGGAGAAGGTGAGCCAAGCCCTGGCGGCCACCTTCGATCGGTACAACCCCCTCAAGAAGGCCGGAGGGGACGCGACGCGCATGATGGGCTTCCAGTCGCATGCCGCCGCCGCCGAAGCCAAGAAGGCCAACGACGCCGTCGCCATGAGCATCTTCGGCAATCCCGGAAAGCTCGGCGTCGGGGGTACCACCCGAGACGAGGAGGACGAGATTCTCCGGCGCGCCACCGGCGGCGCACCCAAGGCCGTCATGCGATCCTCCGGCCTCTCCGACGCCGACCTGCAAGCGCGCGCCGATCGCTACCGTGAAATCATCGACCAAACCGATGCGCTGCAGCGCCAGCTCGGGATGCTCCACCAAGAGCACGAGAACTACTTCAACATGCGCGGCGCCTACGAGCGACCCCAGACCGCTCGCGACGTCGCCATGGGCGGCGCGCCTCGCGTGGGCGCCTCGGGCGAAATGCGCTATGGTGCGCCGACCATGAAAGAGAAGGTCTATCACACCTACGATGAGGTGCTCGACGCCGTCGCCAAGGGCAAGGCGCGCCTGAAAGCGGACTTCTCGCCCCATCAGCAGCTCGTCTCACACCTTAACCGCGTCAGCGGCAACGTCGCCCTCGACGATTTCATCAAGAATCTCGCCACCACCAGCGCCGCGCACGAAATCGCCTTCGCCGGCAAGACCGGCGCCGAGGCGCTCCAAGCCGCCCGCGATACCGCCATGAAGCGCGCACGCATCGCCGCCGCCGCACGCGCCGCGCGCAAGATCGGATCCCAATTCGGACTCTCCCCGCAAGATGTCCAAGCAATCGCACAGCGCAACTTCGCCGACGCCGACAAACTCAAGGGCCGCCTCTCCGAACTCCAGCGCGGCGGAGGGCTCGCCCAGATCAAGCGCTCCACCGAGGACGAACTCAACACCACCGCAGGACGCGTCGGCGAGTCGATCAAGACGCTCGCCAACCGCGAGACCGGCCAAGTCGGACGCGCCGGAGCGATAGGCGAGACCGTCGCGCCTTCGGTCAACCGCCGCATCCAGCAGATTCACGGAAACGCCGCCGAGAATGCCGACCGCATTCGCACCGTTGCCCAGCGACTCTCCGCGCGCGTCGGCGGCCTGCAGATGAAAACCCTTCAGCGCGGCGTGGACCTGGCTCAGAAGATCGCCGATCCCCAGCGCCCCATCGCCGACGCCTATCGCACGCTACGAGACCGCTACGCGATCGAGATGATGTCCGAAGGCAATCCCAACTCGCTGTGGTCGAAGTATCGCGCCAGCCTCACTCCCCAAGGCTACATTCCGGTCAAGAACGTTCCCGGGCTCTCCAACCTCGATCGCATGAAGTACACCGACGTCAAGCCTGAGGTGGTGAAATACCTGACCGACCACGGCGCGCCACCCAAGGACGCTGAGGGACTCGGCGCCTGGATCGATCGCTACAACGCGCTCTTCCGCATCGGAATCCTCACCAATCCGATCGTCCACCCCTTCTATAACCTGCTCTGGGCGTATCTCGGCGGTGGCGGCGACGTCCGACGGCTCGCCACCGTCTTTCGCGATTCCCCACTCGACACCGAGGCGGCGCGTTACGGAGCGCACGCCCCGCTCTCGAACTCCTCCATCGGCTCCAACCAAAACCGCCTGGTCCAAAGCCTTCCCGAGGCGATCCATCAAAGCCAGGGCATCGGCAAGGTCGGCGCCGCCGCGGACTGGGTCACCTCGCGCGCCGCGGAGATCAACCGCAAGATCGTCTTCGATACCATGGAGCGGCGCATGGCGACCGAGATGTGGGCATCGCTGGTCGCCAAGGGAACCGACAAAGCGCGCGCCGGGGAACTCGTGCGCAAGGCCTTCGGCGATTACGGAAACATCACCAAGGCCGAACAGGGCGTCTCGCGGGCGTTCTTCTTCTACCCTTGGACCAAGACCGTGATCCCGTTCTGGGCCCAGTCCCTGGCGACCGCTCCGAAGTGGACCACCGCGCCGCTCCAGGGCATCCTGACACACAACGAACTTGCCGGCGACCCGAACGTCGGTAAGGAATCTCCGTACACGCTCTATACGGGCACCGACAAGGAAGGCCAGCCGCAGTATCAATCGCTCCCGATGCCACAGAAACGCCTCGAGGCCCCGCTCGAAGCGGCCACCGGCAACATCGGAGGCGCAATCAATGATGCGAAGTATCACCTTACGCCGGCTCTCAACATCGCCCTGACCGCTCTCGAGCAGCACGCCAACCAGGAACCCCAAGAGCCCGGCGTCACCCCGGCGCAGAACGTCATGTACGACCGCTACGCACCGACCTCGACCAAGCTCGCGCAAGTCGCCCAGTATGCCGCCGAGAACGGCGTCCCGTTCGCCCCGCTCATCCGCGGTATCGCGCATGGCGTTGGCGAGGCGGCTGGCGGCGCCCCGGGGCGCGCACTCTCAAACCTCGCCGGCGGCTACCAATACGGCCAGGGGAACCCGGCACAGCAGCATGCCCTCAACCGCATCTTTGACCGCTTTCAGCAGTCCTACAACCGCGCGCGCCATATCCCCGATCCCGCCGCACGCTCCCAATACCAGGCCCAGCTCTACGAACTCTTCCGCCGCCAAGCCGACGCGATCCTGAAGGCCAGCCCCTAACCCGGCCAGCCTCGGGCGATACTGTTGAGCCAGATCCGAAGCGGGCTTTTTCGTGCCCGAAGGGGCGGTTCCTTCCCTTGACATGTGCCCAAGACTGCGTCAATATGGGCACATATGGAGAACGATGGGCGCTGGACCGTTCACTTCTCAGAGGTGTCGGGTGAACTCCGTTCCGCGCTTGAGGCGCGCGCGAAGCAAAACCGGCGCTCGATCGGGAATGAGATTCTCTCGATGCTTATCAGCCTACTCGCCGAGGAGAGCGTTACCGTATGACCGAGGCGCAGCTTTGGGCGCTCCTTACCTTCGCGGCCCTGGGAGGCTGGGCGGCGACGCTCGTTCTCTTCGCGCGAGCGACGCTCCCGATGGCAAACGCCCTCAAGGTCACCGAACAGGTCGATGACCGCATCGACCGCCGCATCGCCAGCGTCCTTGCCAAAGCCGACGACATACGCGAGCGCCGCATGAAGATTCCAGGCCTGCCGGAACAAAAACCGTCCGAACGACCCAAGCAGCCATCACCCATCGACCAAATGCGCGAAATCTTCGGAGGCACGCCGATCGAGCCGTTCAATGAACAGCCCGACGCTGAAGGCCTCGAGGTCATCGGGACCTGATGGCCGGTCGACGCAAGCCCCGCGGCGACGACCAAATGACAAGCAACGAAATCATGGCGCTTCCAGTCCCTCAACCCGTTAAGCATCGCGAGCATGAGGTCGATCCCTACGCACCCGCTCCCGGAGCCATTCCCGGAAAAGTGACCAAGGTTGTCACCGAAGCGCCGATGCGTCTCACACGCAAGATGACCAAGGACGACATCCAAACGCGCGATGAAGTCCGACGCGAGATGAAAATGCGCGAGACGCGCTACAAGAAATATCTCGATTCACTCATTACATATGGTGGCGATCAAGAACGCGCACTCGCCGATATCTACGGTATCTCCCTCGAAGAAGCACGCGCGCGCCGACTCGAGTTGCAAGCCGACGTCAGAACAGGATTCGGAAACACCGAACTCGCCGATCAACTCGAAGCCAATGACGTCGCGCTCGCTGCGCGCATCAACCTGCTTCGTATGCACGCGTATTCTGCAAACCCCGCTGCAAGCCTGAAATCACTCGATATGCTCTCAGAGCTCGAAGGGCAGCGCAGCGATATGGGAACCTTCGAAAGCTTCCTGCGTATCGTGAAGATGCAGGATCAAGCCGAAAGGAAACGATGATCGATCTCGCCCTCTGCCCCGGAACCGGCGCTGAGTGTAAACCCATCACGCCCGAGAAGGTCCGTATCGACAAAGACGTGCATTTGCATTGCGACGCCAAAAGCATCGTACGTGTCTACATGGGCGACGCCGAAGACTGCCCCGATTTTCGAAAAGCCCGCACCGCCTCTCGTCTCTATTCAGGGAGTACCGCATAACATGACCGTGGCCGACCAGCGACTCAAGATCGCAACCGCCGAGAAATTCGAGCTGAAAATCCATGAGGTCAACCCAGAAGATATCGACCCGCTCGGAGATCGCTATATCGTCGAAGAAGTTACCATCGACGAAAAGATCAAGCTGGGATCACTTCTCATCGTCACGCAGCAACCACAAATCAATCCTATGGACCCCATGGCTCCTCCGCAAGTTGAGCAACGCGGCGTGCGTGCTGGTATCATCGTGAGTTGCGGAAATGGGCACCTGCTCGGACTTTCGGATCACGCCGTTATGGCATATGAACACATCAGAGACGACGAGGGAAACGAGACCGAAATGCCTCAGCTCATCCGACCATGGTCGAGTGTCCCGATGTTTTTTGAGCCGGGAGATGTCGTCTTTTTCGATTACAACGCCAGGGGACGCGCGCTCGCAATCGTCGGACGAGAAGTCCGCGTCATCAACCAGATCGATATCCTTGCCAGCATTCCGAAGATGAAGATGCAGCGCGGCGAGAACGGCTGGGAGATAGCGAAAGAATCCGCGTGAATCCCGAACAACTAGCGGAGATTCTGGAGCCAGCACTTCCCAAGGGGGATATCGTCCTTACGACGGGTCCCCTTTTAGGACTGGGAGATCACAGCGTCTACACAACCCTTCCCGAGCGCTTCTCAAAACTCGGATACAATGTCTATCTCGATAAAGACAATGCAGCGAGCAACGATGAAATATACGATCTTCTTTGGGCGCGCAATCCCTTTATCAAGGGGCTCTCTGATAAAAAGCCCAACGCGGGATACGTCCGCCAAGGCAGCTTCTATGAGATTTCAAATCGCCTGGCCGGTTGCCGTTCGATCGAGGTTATGGAACGCGCACATGGTCTTCCCGGGCCATACGGGATTGCGCCGAAGATCTATTACAAGCCCAATCCATCAATGATAAATCTTAAAAATACCGTGCTCGTTGATTTCTCAGCCGTATCTTCGAATATCGGTGTCCGTGGCTTGAGCGAAGCCATTCGTATGATGAATGGACGCTTTCGCAATGCTCCAATGCTGCAGGTTCTTTTCCACAAGGGAATCAGTATCCACGTTCCGCAGATTGCACTTCAAAGCTACCGCGTGTCGTCGATCTATGAATACCTCGACATGATCCATGATTGCCGGGCATGGATTGGTTCGGAATCTGGTGGACAGGCACTCGCCGCAGCGACCCGCGGAGAACATGACGTTTACGACGAGGAAGCGAGACCTGAAGTCGTCTGCACCTCTACGCCACGCACATACAATAGCCGCGGATATACGTTCCGAGGGGTCGACTATCGCGTGACCTGCGATACCGACGTGACCGGAGACTATCACGATCCGATAGAAACTCGGCAACATGTCTACGAGAATGTCTGCAAAATTCGTGCCGTCGAGATGCGCGAGCGAGCTCGTGGCTAAAGGGAAGACGCTCATCGTCTGCTCGATCCCACCACGCCGCCCGGACGACGTCGGCGCAACGTGGGCGGACCTTGCGGAGGTCGTTTGCGCAACGCACCGCAAGTACGCGCAACGACACGGGTATGATTACCATCTCGACGTCTCTGATCTCTATGAGCTCGTTCGACCGACACGTCGAGGCGATCCGATCGGAAACTATGTGCCGATCAAATATAAGATCAAGTTCCTGCTGTTTCAGCACTTTCTCGACGCGGATGCTTGCGGTAAGGAATATGATCACGTTGTTTGGTTCGATAGCGATCTGCTTATCACGAACTATGATATTCCGCTAGAGAAATTCTTCAACGGAAAACTCGCAGAAGATGGAATCGGCGAAGATGGACGTGGATTCCTCGGAGACATTATTCTTACGTATGATGTAAATGGACTGCACGCAACGGTGATTATGATGCGCCGTTCGTCTCAGACGCTTGGATTTTCGTATGCAAACGGAGAAGCTGGTATGCGCTACTTTATGACTGACGATTGGTCGGACCAACTGAGTATGCGCATGTTCCTCGAGACCCCGCCGTACCAATGGCTAATTTGGTACCACTCGGTCAAGTCGCTTTGTGCGATGACTCCTGATACCTATACGCATATTCCTGAACGAGCACGCAAGCCGTATGAGTGGGGCGAGGGGGATTTCGCGTTGCACTTGAGCGCTATGTCCATCGAGAAGCGGATCGAACTCTCAAAGCAATGGGTGGAACGGTACGGTCTTCTCTGATGCGCGTCGTCATCTGTACCGCTCACGGTCCCGAGTACCAAGTCCTGGCCGACATAACGCGCCCGAGCGTCGAGCGATACTGCACGAAGCACGAATACGTCTTCTTCTACGACCCGAATCGCACCGACAAGGATGCCTGCAAGGTCGCGCTCTACCAGTACGCCTTCGCGAGCGGGCAGTTCGGGCCGGACGACATATACGCTTGGGCAGACAGCGATCTCGTCATAACAAATAGCAGTCGCCGAATCGAGAACATGGTATATGAGCACATGCCGCGCAGTATTCATTACTTGATTGGAGTTGACGTCAACGGCATAAATTCAGGGTTCTTTCTCGCGCGTTTTTCGGCAGAAGCAAATCTATTCATGACGGTCGCAAATAATCTGAGCGTGGTTTCCGGATGGGGAGATCAAACTGGCCTGGCTCAGACCGCCCTCATGGAACCGCACCGTAGCATCTATAAAGAAGTTCCCGGCCGCGTCTTCAACTCAATGGACTATGCTGAGAAGGGGTGGAGACTTGGCGAGCTAGGTCTCTACATCAATCAATGGGAGCCTGGGGACTTCGCCTTCCATGCCGCGGGTATTGAGGAGCCGCGCCGCAGCGAATTACTTCGTCACTATGCTAATATAGCAGTATGACTTCAAGACCGAAAGACGACCTGCCGATCAAATACATTCCCGACCGTAAGGCTGCGGAGGAGGCGCACTTCGCGAACCCGGAAACGAACGAAGTCGATGTCCCGCTCGACCCGCGAGTCGCCTTCCGCGAGGGATTCAACGCGTGCTTTCGCCGCCTGAAGAACCGAGTCGCTCCGTGACCAACCCAGAAAAAGGCGGCCTCGGATCGGCGGTGCGCCGCGTTCACGGCTATTGCCTGGAGTCATCCGACGCGATGGAATCGTGGCTCGCGGTAAACCCGAACGTTCCGGTTGAAGAAGTACGTGCGGTCGTCGGCGCAACACGCGGTTCCGCTTTCCCATCAATACGTGGACGCAAGGAAGGTCCGTGGCCGGTGAAGCCGGAGTTTCCGTTTTGGGACGGGCGCTTTCATGAGAACGCCGAGCGCGGTCCCTCCATCGTTGACGCCTGCGGGCATGAACGATCAGCATGAGCAAGATTGCCATTATCACCTCCTGGGACGCGAAGTATCAACCGATCGCCGACGTAACGGTGCCGATCCTGCGCGCGTATGCAGATAGGTGGGGATACACCCTGCACACGGGCACATACACTGCCGATCCGGAGAACCTGCGAGACTATGGAGACCGCGGGAAAATTGATCTCTTTATGCAGGTTTACGATACGCACTCTGCAGTGATGTTTCTCGACATTGACGCGATCGTGATGAACCACGACATCAAGATCGAGGACGTTTGCAACGGAAGATACTTCACCTGGTCCTATGATCCGTCAGGTCCGTGTAGCGGATTTTGGATCGCGCGCTGTGTCCCCGAGGTACGAAATGCTCTTCTCGTGGTCCAGAGGCTTGCGCAAGAGCGTGGGAAAATCACGGTGCGAGAGAATCTCGGTCCGCCGCATAACGTTGTTCTTCAGATGGAGCCGCACGGCGCAAGCGATCAAGATGTCATGACGCAGCTCCTTGGCGTCCCGCCGTTCAGTTTGGTGTTCGGTTATGAGGGGCATTTGCGTCCTGCAAAAGAAGTCGGACATTGCTATCATAATGCTCGTTACCACGGGTGGGAGGGATTGGAGGATCAAGTCCAATACGAGCCCGGTGACTGGATCGTGACCGCGCCGTCGTATCCATTCGAGGAGCGGCTGGCAATCCTAAAGTCGTACGCTGAAACGATATATTCATCGGCGCGAGTGGAGCGTCTTGAGACTCATCCTGAATCGGAAAAGTTTGACCGAAATTGGTGCGGACCGGAGGAACTCAAGCCGCGCGTTTATCGGACCCAATCCGAGAAAGACACCTGGCATGCCTGCGTCGTCGATAACGAGTACCGCTTACCACGCAAGCTAAATGAGTGGGACATTGTTATCGATATCGGTGCGCACATCGGTTCATTATCATATGCAGCACACGTGAGCGGATCACGTCACATTTACGCCTTCGAGATTGATCCCTGGCACATGGATGCAGCTCAAGAAAATCTGAAGCCCTGGTTGGATGATTCGATCGCTCTACATCATGCGGCGGTTGTACGTGGTGATGGATATCGTTCGAAGACGTATCGATATAATGGCGCATGGAACTCATTCGGAGTCGTCGGAGCCGAGGTCCCGTCTATATCGCTCGATCAGATCATCGAAGACGCCTGCCCGAATGGTGAGCGTGTGCGATTCCTGAAGATTGACTGCGAAGGAGGAGAGTGGCCAATTCTCTACACCTGCACGAAACTCGACCACGTTGATGAGATCGCGGGAGAGTACCACACATCAATCGATAGGAGTGCTACCGAGCTTCAGAATCTGCCAGGGAAGATCGGGGCGTTTCATCTCTCGGAGTTTCTCGAGAAACACGGATTCCGCGTCGAAATCGCCGGGAGGGAAGAGATCGGAAACTTCTGGGCAAAGCGGGTGGGCAAAGCGGGTGGGCAAAGTGGGTCATAAGTTCGCGAGATCAGGTCGGTTTCTCTCCTTAGGAGCGAACCTCGTCATCTGAGCAAAACTCTTCTCGAACTCTTCGCGTTTTTGTTTTTCGTCGATCTGTTTGGTCCGATGGAGACCGGAGTACGGATCACGCTGGATGCAGACAGCAATCGCTAGAGCGTCGTAGTGATCATCCTTGCCATTACGTGACTTGAACGAACCGCTTGGCTCTCGCCCGAGATTGCGTATCTCGTGGAGCGTCTTTCGGTCGGGAATGATGATGTCGGGGTCTGGCTTTCCGGTCTCGCGATCGCGACGGCAGATGACTTCGGTCATCGTCTGGTCCATGAGCGGTCGCGTTCTTCCACTCGTTTCCCAGCCTGGATATTTGGTCGATTCCGGATGGTCGGCGTCGTAGCGCTTCCAGTAGTGGACGTTCTGCATTCCTCGGTCGATGCAACGACGGATGAGATCGTATCCCATGCCTTTGAGTTCCATCGCGTAATAGCAATTCCAGTACCACCGATAGATAAAATAGAGCTGGTTGATGAGCATATGCGATGGAACGCGCGCTTCGTAGGTACAGACGAGCTTGTTGTCACGGAAGCGTACGATCTGTGCGACGGTCGCATCGGCGTCGACGGACTCATAGGCAATGTCCGTATCAATGCCCATCGTGTATTTCTCCCCATTCTCCGGTGGCGCGTAGACGCGAATCTCTTGCCACTGGAGATTCTCGGGGTGCTTGTGATCGAATTTGTCTTCGGAGACAAAGAGACCACGAGCGATCGGCTCACGCTCCTGGCGAGAAACTGTATCGAGGCACGCTCGATCGAATGGAGCCTTCCCGGAATCGATGAACGCGCTCTCGATGGTAGTTAGAAACTCCTGCCTAAATGTTAATAGCTTAATCTCATTAGTTGGGAATTTGTATCCATCGATCTTTCTACGGCGCCAGAATAGGCGCTCCGTCGACATTTCGTAACGGTCGCGAAACTCGAGTTCTTCCTCGCCACCGTACTTCTCAATCTTTCCGAGAGTGCTTTCGGTCTCTCCTCGCTGGTCGCGCGTAAGGGGCTTCAGCTCTCCTCTCGGGTTAGTCTTTGATCGGCATGTGTATTCTTCGTGAAAGCGCCAAGGGCATATCGCTGGCACCATAACGTTTGGGTATCCGTCGATGACCGTATCAGGAACTCCCAGAACTCCATCGAGAATTTGCTCTGCGGTGATCTCTCCTTTCCAATTTTCAATCCTTTTTGTCCAGTCCGGATTTTCTTCTACGGCCTCCATGACCATGGGGTAATAGTGCTCGTCGATTCCGTTGGGCGTTGTATCTACTACGAAGATCGAATGAGGTGTATTTGGTAGAGCGGATACGATTCCGGTCTGCACTGCTATCTGACGATCCTCATCCATGTGAGCATATTCAGAAACGACAACAAACCCAGGAGGGACGCCTCGGAAGCTTGATGGGACAGTAATTTGAAGCGCCGCATTGAGGCCGGGATTATGAATTCGGTCTTTGGGGTTCGGGTTCTCGAAAAAGAGATGCTTGAGGTTCTGAATGCGTCGCATCGGTTGCATCCAGCCGGGAAGGCCATTGATCATGGTTCCCAGGCGCGTCGCTTGCTCTGCGGCGACATCTTCGTCGTCGACAAGGATTAAAGAGCGTCGGTTCTCATCTAGGCAGTAGTGGAGTGCGCGCGCGATGTTATCGACAGTCCATCCGAGCTGACGTGCCTTGACTTCGGCGATACGTCCGGGAAGGCCATTGCGGAGCTGGCTGTCCAGCGCCGTTCGAAGGATGGCCTGCCCAACGAATGGCCTCAGGGTGACAAGCTCCCCGCTCTTGTCGGCGACATAGGCGAAGTTCGAGGCGAAGAAGTTGAAGCTCTCGTGCACCTGCCTCGTCAGAGCGACTCGCCACATGTTCTCGTGGCCTGATTCCGGTTCGACCCGCCCGTACTTCTGCTGGAAAAACTGCGCTACCGTGAGGCGCTCGTCCGGCCGATATAGTGCTTGCATAGGATCCTTTCTTCCTGAACGGTTGGGAGGATACTCCTGGTCGGTATAGGGAACGAATGGCCCGTGCGCTGCATCGCGAGGGTTGATCCATGACTCTGAAACGCTTGCTCGACAAGGTGATCGACCCGCGTGGTCCTATCGGCGAGTGGCTCTCTCCCTCTATCACCTTCAAACCCAGGGCAGGTTTGCCCATTGCGGCCCCATTCTCGGCACGCGCCGAGATGGGCACCAGCGCCGAAGTCGAGCGGGCTCTCGCTGCGCCCAGGTTCGTCCGAGCCGACGAAGCCGATGCGCCGGCAAATCGGGTCCGCCAGGTCTCGGCGTTCGTGGCCGAGCGATGGGCGCCGGTCTATGCCAAAACGGAATCCATGGATCTCGTAGAAATTCTTCGAGCCTCCGAAACCCTGATCGGGTGGCAGGTCACGCAGCACGTTCACTCAGCACATTGCGACTGTACGCACGCGCGCTTCGAGATTGAGTCTGATGGGCGAATGGTCCATCATGCTTGTGGCAGAGCCCGAAAACCGATTAGCGCCGAAGCCTTCAACGAAATCGTCAAATCGATGCAAGTCCAATCTACCGACGATTTCTACAACGGCGTCTATGAGACGATCCCTGGAAACGACCCGATCGTGCTCGAGGGCGAGCTTCTATGTGGGCAACCGACCTACGATTCTGAAGGTCGCATGACGCACGACGGCATCATTCGCGGAACGATGATCAAAGGCGGTCGCAGAGAGTACCGAGAGCGAACCAAGGGATTCGTCCATTGGGACAAGGGGTTCCTCGAACAACGCAAGATCGCGCTCGCGGAAGAGGCGTCTCGGCCCGTGCGCAACGTGCAGCGCGCGCTCGATGCAACAAAAGGTCGGGTGCTTCCCATGAGGCGCATTGTCGGCATCAATCCGCGCTACGATCGTAAGTCGGCTGTATGATCGCCAACACGGTCTATGCCGAATGCTTCGGTGGACCGCTTGATGGAGACCGTCACCTTGTTCCATTTATTTCGTGCATTCGCTTTAGGAAAGAGTTGATGCTCTCGTCTGGATATTGTGTCCAAGAGTCGGTGTATGCCCTTGAGGCAATGGAGAGTGGCGTCTTCCGCTTACGCTATATCTCGAGTATTGATAGCAAGTGACCGCTATTTATGGACCCGATGCGACCAACGTCACCAAGTCCGCTGGTGGCTGGCTTGGCGGATCACCAAACGATCAAAACCCTCTGCAACCATCGCGCACGGGTCCTGAAAGCCCGATGGTGGCGTGGTCTCGTCGCTGTGCAGGAACACTCAAACGCGAGCGCAGCGCCATCACTGCCGAGATGCAGAGAGCAACGAATCTCGCTCGAGGAGGGACTCCCTGGTGGAGAGATCGTCCCAAGTGGAAGATCGGAACTAAACTAAATTACTGTGCCACGATACCTCTTACGTGGACGGCGATTCTATGTGACGCTAAGCCGAGCGTTTCGTATACCGCACTCGATCGAAAAAAACAGAAGCGCGCCGATATCGCAACAGCCGCGTGGAATCAAGCCTATATAGAAGGAGATTGGGAGAAACGAATCCATGATGCAGTTCATAACTCTCGTGTTCAAAAGAAGTCCTATCTTCGACTGACGTATGATCCTCTTTCTCATGGTGGGAGAGGACGTCCAGAACTTAGAGTCGTTCTCGGCGAGCAAGTCTTTCTCGATCGTAATGCGACCTGCGTTGACGACGCAGAGATCGTCATGTACGAGTATCGCGAGAGCTACGGATCGCTCTGTGCGAGGTTTCCTAATATTCGTTGGAAGCTATCCCGGAAATACGATCAACCACGCAGCGAGAACGACGGAGATAACCAAAGCGTTCTTGCTCCTCCGGGATCATACGCGATGCCGACCGGAGTGACGGTTAACACGCCAGCGTATGCAGCTTCACCAAATCCTCCCGAATCATCCGCTGGAACATCTGGACTCCTGGTTCAAGAGTTCTGGACGCGTCCTAGGAAAGTGATCGAGGTCTCCGAGGTTCAGTTTCTGACCTCCGGGGAACCGGCAACACAACCGAAGATGTACGAAACGATTCGCCCGGAAGACGAAGAGCCTCTACGTCGGATCACCACGGAAGGCGATGTCATCTACGAGCTTCCTGAAAGCGTGGTCGCTGCAATGTACGACGCTCAGGATGCTGGTGGCATTCGCATTCTGAACGATCAGCCAGCGCTCGAGGTCTTAAAGCACAAGGTGAAATACCCGCTTTATCCTCAGGGTCGTCTTGTCACGATCGTCGACACCGATATTGAGTCCGACGATCGAATGAACCCGCTTGGGTACTTTCCCTTCGCTGAGATATTCGCGAACAGCGATCCGGCCGGAGAGCAATACGGTCTTTCGGATGTCGATCTCATTGCTGATGTCTATGAGCAGATCGTGCGCCTCGTATCGCTTGTTTACGACACCGCCAATCTTTCCGGCAATTCGATATGGCGCATCATCGACACCGATGAACGATCGAACGACGATATCACGAATGCTCCTGCGGCTATCTATCGAGAATCAATTAACTCGCTCAAGTATGCGAAGCGAGAGCCGGCTCCAGATCTTCCGCAGTATATTATCGCGATGATCAAGCTTCTCTTGGAGCAGATCAAAGAGCTTTCTGGCCTCTCAGATATGGCTCTTGGTAAGGTTCCTCCAAAGACGCAAGTCTCTACCGAGACGACGACGCTTCATCAAGAAGCGTCAGGAGTTCGTTTTCGTGATTCCCTCTCAAGTATATCTCGATGTATGAGAACACTGGGAGCGCATTTCCTCGAACTCATGGCTCGATACTACACGTCACCGGTAATCGTTCAGATCAAGAATGATGCTGGTATTGAGGAGCCGACCCCAATGCTTGGAGCGTACCTTACGGATCCATTCATTGTCGAAGCAAAGGCCGGTAGCCGTCAGCCGAGCGGACCATCCGCGCGGTTGAATACGCTCATGAATCTCAAGAACGCCGGAGTCCCGATGTCTTTGAATACCGTATTTGGGCTTTTGGAAGAACTTGGTTCAATTCCATCGGCTACATCTGAGATGCGGCAAATTGAACTTCTCATGAAAGACCCATCGCAGCGATGGAAACTTTTGGGACTTCCGCCTCCAGGTGGAAAGCCAAATCAGCAGTCCAAAAAACCAGGATCGAAGCGGGCTCGTAAAGCTGGAGGAGCGGCCGGATGATTCACCATGGGCCTTTCGGAGGGTACAGCTATACCCATCGAAAGAGGGACTCTCTCACGATGTCGCTTATAGCAAGTATCGAATGGTGGGTAAAACATCAACTCGGCGCTCCTGATTCTCGAGTCGTGATCGAGCGAATGAGTGAGTGCAATCGAGTTTCAATTCTTCTAATATGGGGAGACAAAAACGAGAAGTACGACGTTCGTTTTTTGCAATCTCTCAAAAAAGAACGATTGAATGGCGATCTTCTGAGAAGTAGGCTTGAAGGCCACTTGCTAGAGTGAGTGGAGAGGATGAGCATGAACCTCACGATCGCCGGGTCAAGGATATCACCGATGAGACCGCGGCTCGCCATGTGCTCGAAGGGCGGATGGCCTACGCGACAGTGGAAGCCTTGCGCGCTCTTGAGTCCAAGGTTGATGACATGACAGGAGCCCTGAAAGAGATGCGGGGCTGGATGATGGGAACGGCATCCTCAGACGGGCACGTGACCCCTGGCGTGCTGCAAACCGTTGGCTTCATGCGATACATGGGAACCGCGATCGTAACGCTTCTTGGGACCATCGCGATGGCGACGATATCGATGGCGGTCCACACTATCTTTTTCGGAGGGCACTGAAATGGTAAACGGTATCGATGTCTCCGATTGGCAGGGCACGGTCGATTTTTCGGCGCTCCAGGCGGCCGATTATCGATTTTCTATCGCCAAGTCGACCGAAGGAACCGACAATGCCCAGGAAACCTTCGCACGCAATCTCGCCGTCTCGCGCGAGCGCAAGATCATCTTCGGCGCCTATCATTTCCTGTCGTGGAGCGATGACCCGGTCGCCCAGGCGGCGGCGTTCCTCAAGGCCTACACGCCGACCAAAGGCGACCTCCCGCCCGCCCTCGACTGCGAAGGCGATCTCCCGACCGATCCGCAGGTTGCAATTTCGATCATGGCGACTTGGCTCGACTACGTCGAGGCGCACCTTCCATCCGGCCGAAGATGCCTCATCTACGGAGACTACTCGTTCTTCCACGACTACCTCGGGGACGCGCGTTCCGAGTTTTCGGGGCATCCGCTCTGGGTGGCGGCGTACGGAAACTCGTCGCCCGTTGACCTCGGTCCGAACGTCGCCATCTGGCAGTCATCTGAGGGGGTTGTGCATGGGGTCTGCGATGGAACGCCCCCCGATCTCGACCAGTTTCTCGGCTCTTCACAAGCACTCGAAGCCTTTGTGCTACCCTAAAGCCATGCACAAATTCGATATCGCCGCCATCGCGAGCACGGTTGTCGGGGTGAGTGCAATCGCTGCCTCCAGTCCCATATTTCAGAGCGACATAACGACCCTCGCGGGGTCACATGCTCCCGAGTGGCTGGCTGCCATCTCCATCTTGGGGATTGTCGGAGGGCAGGCATTTCGCGTCGCTGGCTCTCCGTCTGGGTCCTCATCTTCTGTTCAGGGAAACGCTTTAGCGCAGCTCACTTTCCCTCCACCAATCAACGCAGCGCCGCCAATGGCGCAGAAGGAATGACTCCCATGTCCGTTTCCCCTTCGTCCATTGTAGAAATCGTCGTCGCTCTTCTCCAGACGTTCCTCTCTAACAACCCGACGGCGGAAGAAATCGAGGAACTCCTCGCCGAGCTTCTCCCCGCCCTCGTCGCAATCCAGAGCGGATCGTCGGCAACGATCCCGGCGTTCCGTATCGGGAACAGTCTCTTCGGGCCGATTCCAGTTGCGCCATACGTCGCGCCGCCGCTCACCTCGCCGGTCACCTCGACAGAGGAAGGCGTTTAGGGCTATATAAGGGGTATGCTGGTTCGAGCGCGAGGCAATGCTTAAATGGCGGGATTCCCTCCTGCACAGGGGCCGGGAGGCGCACTGCCCCCGCGACCACCGCTCAATGCAGTACCCGGGGCGCTCCCGCCCATGCCATCGCCTCCACCATTGGCAGCTCCGCCGCCGCCTCCGCCCGCGGGAGGTCCGCCTCCCGCAACGCCCGGGGGAATCGGACCAGCGTCTCCTCTTGCCGGGCTCTTCTCGGACCTCTCGCCCCACATGGGGCCGGGATGGCAACAGATCGACCTTGCGGTGCGCGCCATTCGAACCGCGCTGCGATCGCCAGATTTTCAGAAAAGCCCTTCCGTGGTTGCCGTTTTTCAGAGCGTGCTGAATACGTTGACCGAATTGCTTTCCCACTACACAACTGGAACCAGCGGCGCGTCGAGTACGGCATCAGGTTCTCTGCCGCGTAGTGAGGAGACGTCCAGCGGGGGAGATTCGCCCTCCGCGGATGCCGACGCGCAACCCAGCGCGGTTTCCGCCGATGACGCGGACACTGAATAACGAAAGGGGGTGAATCAGAATGGCAAAACACAAAAAGGGGATCATGGCCCATATCGAAGGCCACAAGAAGCACAAGGGCGGGAAGAAAACGCGTCGCGGTGCGCGTCGGTCTAAGAGAGGCTAGCTCTCAGCACCGCTTCCCTTATTGAGGCCTCGAGGGCTTGGTTGAGCCTTCGAGGCCTCTTCCCTAAACCGGAGAGAGATGATGTCGGAAAAGAAACTGCCGAGCGTTCGCGAGCATGCCGAAGCGCTTCGGGACAACCTCGTCAAGACCGGCCAGATCGCGCCTGACCCGGAAGCCGCCGTCAAAGCAGCGGGCATCCCAACGTTCTCTGCCGGTACCGCAACGCTTGATCCGAACACGGGCAAGCCAGTCACGCTCAAGAGCGCCACGCCTACCACTCCCTCGTTCACGGACGGGAAAGTCGATCTCCCAGCAGAGGCGTCGGTCACTTCGGCGCCGCTTCCTGATGCGTCTTCGCCGGAACCAGAAAAACCGGTTGCGGCCGCCTCAGCGAGCAAGGCTGCGGGCACGGAAGCCGCTGAAGAAGCGGCGCAAGCCGTTGCCGATGACTTCGCCGAGTACGAAGAGATCGAAGTCGAGGATGCTGATCTTGATCTGAAATACCCGATCCGGGTTCCGAAGCAGTATGCGACGTCGGCCAAGCGCGGATATCCGCGGCGCGCGATGTTCGACCGAACGGTCAACAACTACAAGACCGCTGACCCCGTGCTGCGCGAACTCATCGAGTCCGGGAGCATCAATCAAATTCTCCCGCTGATCCAGCGCGCGCTCAACGATCGCACCTACGGCGATTATGTCTGGAACGGATTCCAGCGGGCAAACCAGGGGCTTCCGCTTATCGAGCAGGCGAAGCGCGAAGCGGCCTCCGCCGGAGCCCCTCCGCTTCCCGATGCGACTAATCCGGCGCTCGAATTTTCGAACGATCCGTGGCTGGCAGAATCGCTCAAGCCCGTCGTTTCCGAACTGACCGAGCTGCGGACGTGGAGGCAGCAGCAAGCCGACCAGCAAGCCGAGCAACAGCGACGAGTGGCTGAAGCGGAACGCGCGCGCTCGGAGAGTGCGACCCAGATCAACTGGGCGCTCGAGGACCTCAAGCGTGCTTATCCCGCAGAATACACCGGCGATTTCACGCGCGATCGGGATCGCTGGCAGCGCACCATGCAATATGCCCAAGAGTCCGGCTATATCGGCGCCTACGGCGTCCGTGCGGGAATCGTTTTCGCGGCTCAGCAGATTCACCAGATGGACCAAGAGCGACTCGTGGCGACGGCCTCTCCCGTCGCCGCCGCGCTCGCTCAAGCCGAAGCCCAGCATATGAACCTGGCTCGTCAGCAGGCGGCAGCTTCGGCGAGGACCGTCGGGTCGGGAGCGCCGACGCAAGCGCCTCCCCCGCGTCCGCCGGTTCGTCCGTCGACGCGTAACGCCGATGGCTCGATGAAGCCTTCTGATCAATACATGCGCGAGATGCAAACGTATCTCGTAGCAACGCGTGCTTGACGCATTTACAAGAAATGAGCTATATAGGTCATAGTTCAGCCTCGGGCGCGTAAGCCACCCCGGAGCAGAGCATTCGATTCAAAAATAGCCCCGGAACCGACCCGCGTCCGCTTTGAGCACCCCGTCCTCGGGCCTCGATATCGCGAGATTGTGGAACTCCAGTCCGTTGAGGCGCACCGCGTTTGCGTTTCCGAATTGGAGGATTGGTACAACAAATCCCAGCAAATTTGGGCGGTTTCGACCAAGAGAGCGCGATTCTCGCAGAGAGTTTCGCCCCCTATGTGAGCGACGCGACGTTCATCGGAAATCGTGTTGTTCGCGTACTCTACGATAATGCGCAAAAACACGATGAAGGGCGTTTCCTCGCCATTCCAGTCTTGAGCGCGAAGAACGATACGGCTGAGAGCTTCGGTCAATATGACACGTTGAGCTCTGGACCGCAGTCGCTCTACTCCGTGGCTTCGATGCCGTGGTCGTTCTATCAGACCGCCGTCAGCCTCGATTACATCACCGTGAAGCTTGTGCGCGGTCCGAACATGCGTGTCGACAATCTGACGACGCAAATTGAGACGGCGATCGGATCGGCGACGGATATTCTCGGGCAGGACACTTGCTCGGTCAACAAAGGCCGATCGACGCAGCATGGTATGCCACTCGTCGGCATCTTCGAAGCGTGCGATAACGGAAACACCTTCGACGTCTACGGGCAGATCGCGCGCTTGGGAACGGGAAGCTTCGCGAACTGGCAAGGCCAGGTCATCAGTATTCCACAGAGTACGCTCGGGACTGCCGCCAACGACGCCTCACGAGCATCGATTCTTCGAAATTACGGCGCCTGTGTCGTTGGCGATGCGGCTCCAACGCATATCTTCGGCCACCAGCAGATGGTCTCGTCGTATATGTTCACGCTCGATGCCCAGGTTCGCGTGAGCCCAGGTGATTCGGCGAACCCCTATCTTGGGAATCCGCATCTACTTGGTGCGCAGTGGATCGGCGACAACCACTTCGACACGTATTCGCCGGTCACCGGAAACACGACGGCGATCGGCTACAACATGTTCTATGTGAACGCGAACCACACGAAGTATCGATACTTCGGAGAGAAAGGGTTCGACTTCGTTCCGTGGATTGACACGCCAAACGTCCTCGAGAAGACCTGCCGCTATGTCATCGGGTTGTGCAATATCACGGACAATCCGCGCTTGAATGGCTGGTACGGCACCGTGAACGACTTGCTCAATCTATAAATCGCTGAACCTCTAGGAGAAACTGATGACTGTGAAACGTAGCCGTCCGGGGCATTCCGAGGTTCGCAAGTCGAACGAGGTCGGACCGGATTACCCAGAAGAGAACTTTCGGAATCCCTATAATGCGGGCGTTGATCGCCAGCGCGGGAGCGAGACGTCGAAGACCCTGTTGAGCCCAACCGACACGACTGCGGGTCCTTCGGGTGACGACTCGTTGAATCACGATTACGACAGCTACTGGGAAGGGAAGTGACGTCCGATGGCTCTTCGTAGGCTCTACAACCTGACCACGGCGTCAGGTGGCGCGTCGGGCGGAGGTTTTTTGCCGGGCGGCGCTGGCGTTGCGGTGCAAGGCCAAAACGTCAACCCTTGGATTTCGGGACCGCGCATAGAAGAATATAAGATGGAAGTTCTCGACACGAGAGCGGTTAGCTCCGTACCGGTTCCTTCTGCATCTGGAAAGTTGCTGGTTCTTGATCCCACGACGGGCACGATTGGCGGTGCAACGTGGACGAGAAATTCAGTCGCCAATCGCTCATTTCCGGTGGGAACATATGGGATTGTCGATACGCCAGGTCAGGCATCGGAAGCGTCTGCAACAGGGAATCCGAATCAAAGCACCGGGACAAAAGCTTTGGTCGTTACCTCAGGTCCAGTCCAAGCGTTGGTAACGACTTCGCCAACCAATACGACAGCGATTTCGGCGGGTATGTACCTTTCTTCCGATACTGGCGGAAATCTCACATATGCTGGAGCTAGTCCGGCGGCGGGAACGGTTCTTGCTACGGCAATGGGTTCCATGGCTGGTGGGATCTCTGTTCCCACCATGATGCCCGTGTACGTCGGCGGATTCTAGGAGGATACGGTGGCAGATAATATCGGAACGGTTCACCATCCCAAAAGCCCTCAGGCCCATGCGCAGGCGCTTGCGGCGTGGATCGATCTCCAGAACAATCCGTTTGGTACGCAGGGGAACGAAAGCCTCACGGTTCCCAAAAACTACGTGATCCCCCCGGCTCGCATCTATGTTATCAATCACTCTCGAACGCGCAAGTGGAAGCACGTCATCGTTCCGGTTTCCGAGCGTCGCGGTGCAGAAGAGGTTTTGATCTTCGATAAGGAGCTTGCGAAGATATACAGCATCGATACGCTGTATAAGCGCATCGAGCAGGGCAAGGACATGAACCGCTACAGCGATGAAGGCGGCAAGGCCGGCGAACCATACACGGTCGTCTACAAGATGCAGGTCGGTTCTCCGATCGATGGCCGGCCTCCGATCATCTATGGCATTCCTCCGGCTCGGAATAAGGAGACGCCCCCTCCGCGAGTCGAGGTCGTCGAGGGAACGTGGGACCTCTACCTTGGAAACTACCAACGGATGAGGAGCAAGGATGCTCGCGTCGTGAGTGAAGAGCGAGCGAATCTTGCCGTTCGTTGGCGTGGCCGTCATAACCCAGTCTTCCGATATACGGATGATGGAGAGACGACTGACCTCGGGAATGAGTTCGGATTTCTCGAGTTCGTGCGCGAGCCTCAACGTGCGGTAACCGTTGACATCGATAAAGAATACCTCTCTGCATTGGACATGATCGAGGCGTGATCAAGGAGCGTGAAATGGCACGTCGCCGTAGGGGACCAATCGCGATTTCCATCCACGCGGAGGTCGAGGAAGATACGCGTCCTCTTGGATCGGTTCGATTTGCCGATCCGTCGA
>Ga0302179_10000659_pt1 | contig 22235 bp, 20 predicted proteins | sample I_Palsa_E3_1_FD_198788 | JGI IMG/M metagenome (GOLD analysis project Ga0302179, IMG submission 198788) | Peat permafrost microbial communities from Stordalen Mire near Abisko, Sweden - I_Palsa_E3_1 | ecosystem: Environmental > Terrestrial > Soil > Palsa > Peat permafrost | place: Sweden...
GGCGATAAGTGCGGCATTGTTATTGCCAGTGGCAAGCGAGGTCAGATCGATCGCGGTTCCGGTGCTGTGAGGAAGCGTGGGATCGGCGGCCGCGCCGCCCTGCATGATTAGAGTTTCGACGAAATTTGCGCGCGCGAGCGCCGTCGCGGCGTTATCAATCTCCATCTCCGGCGCCAGGGTCTGCGTACCCGGAATTTGGTAGCTCGGTGGAAAGTAGCTAAAGACCGTATCCGGGGAGAATAGCGACTCACCCATCGCAGCACTCGAATTGCGGAGGAAGACCCCGTCCGATCGGCCGCCGAAACTGCGCAGAATGCCCGTGATGAAGAGCACGGGTTCACGTACATGGCCGAAGAGATTCGTGGCTGGCGCGGCCCCGCGGGCCTCGCTGTCCGTAAGGATTGCGCGCACTACCGCACTGAGATCACCGCGGACGCCTTGGCCGTTGTTGGCGAATATCGCGGCGACGCGGGCGACGTACGCGGGGCTCGGATTACTCGTGACCAGATGCTGTATCAGCTGCTGGCTGATGAACGGGCCGACGTTCGGGTGATTGAAGATGTTGTCGAGAGCATCGCTGAGATCCTGCGCCGGCGTCTGACTCGCCGGTATCGTGTAACCGTTCAAGAGACCCTTGGTGCCTGGCTCGTGGTGATCCGGGAACGCCACCATTGCGCCTGCGAGATTGACCGCGTTTTGCCACTGTGAGTTCGCGCCGGGCAGCGGCGGGTAGGTCCAGCCGGTGAAGACGGATGAAAAGCCCGCAATGGTGGCCGCGTCGAAGGTCGGAAGCACTGTCCCGTTGGCGTCGAGCTGCGGCGTGCCGTCGGGATTCAGCTCGACGAGCCCAATCGAGAACAACTGAAGAACTTCGCGCGCATAGTTTTGATTAGGGACATTACCATTTTGAAAGTTCGTCTTGTCATTGTTCGCCATGTCGAGGTAGCGACCCATCGTCGCGCTCAGTGTGACGTCCTGGAGCAGCGTCCGATAATTGCCGAGTGCGTCTTTAAGGAGCACGTTCTGATAGGCAGCTAACCCATAGGCTTCGATGATGTCCACGCTTGATACGACCATGATCTGCGATAACGCGAACGCCACTCGTTGGCGCAACTGATCGGGGTTATTGAGAGCATGCGTGAAGAAGTCGCGCTGCACATTAAACGGCGAGTACAGATCACGCGCGCACACGCTGGGTGCGTCGAGCGGATATGATCCGTCGCCCAGGCAGTTCGCCGGCTTGGCACTCGGCGTATAGCTGTAGCCGGTGTACTGAGTCGGGGGATACGCCAGCTGCTCGTTGATGTAGGCATCGATGCCGATACTCTGTACATGCGCAATATCGCTCGCCGTGACGCCGAAGGTCGCCTGTTCGAGTAGTCGAGCCGCGTCGGTGGCGCCGACGGGCACGGGAGTGGATGCCGCCGTGGTTGGGTGCGTGGTTGGAGCGGACGTCGCCGTGGCCGGGCTTGTGCGTGGGGTGGTCGGGATTGTGCGTGGGATGGCGCTCGATTGGACGGCGGTGCTGCTCGTGTCGTCAGCGCCGCATGCGCTGAGCGTGAGTGCCAGGACGGCGCACCAGGAAAATTGGTGACGCTTTGAAGCCGCGATCGGGAATTTCCTGTTCATCCGTGCCCACCCTGCAGCAGCCTTGAAACGGGCTGCAGAGCGGGATCATCGGGAGCACACGGTAAACAGAGGAAGAACTGACGACGAGCGCTGCCAATCGCGTAGCGCTGTGCCGGCAACCCCGCTGTCATCACAAGCCGTGCAGGCTCTGGAGACCGGAAGCTTTGCGTCCCCGCCTCGCGACGGGTTTGCCCTTAACGGTTATGAGTAAAGCGCGACGACATTTGAATTGCAATTGTCGGCACGTACAGACAGCGCTTTTACCTAATGCGAGGCAGTAGATTGCCAATCGACAACGCCAAGTGGAGCGCTGGGTTTGACAAAAAGCCCAGCGAGCAAAAAGCTGTTGCAGCAGCGTGCGGTGTCATCCGCTCTCATTCCCAGAACCGTCCGCACCGAGCCCTGCCGGGGAATTGATGGCCGCGCGATTCGCAAGAAGGTTTTGCGCGCATAACGGCGCAGAAGGCGCGACCTGATCTCGCGTTTGGCGGCCTTAACGCAGAATTTCCACCAGCAAAACCCAGGCACCGAAGAGCCCGACGATCAGGGACAACACTAGCGCGGCAGCGAACCATCCCAAGCCGCCCGGCAAAAATCCAATTAGCGCAAGTCCTGCCAGCAACAACGGAAGCGTTGCGATTTGATGAAGTGCGAAGCGCAAAATCGCAAGACCGAGGCGGTAATATTGCCGGCGCAGCAGGCCTTGAATCTGGATTGCAGTGGGAATGCCCCAGGTGGGGAGCCAGAGCACCAGAAATACAAATCCTAGATGGGAGGGCGGGAGGTCTGGAACAAGAGCGACCAGTGATCCAATGAGGCCAGCGCCCAAGAGCAATATCGTCTCAGCGGCACGGCCGGCAACGCCGGGCAGAGTGAGGATCCGCGCGAGATTGATCGAGAGCGCAACGAAGACCAGACCCGCAAGAGCACCGGTGGCTCCTGCAGCCGCGATAAGAAAGTCTGTCCACTTGGCAATGCTTTCCATGGTTTGCGAACCCATGCTAACGGTTACGGTTCTGGGATGGAATTCGAAACATATCCTTCCGCCAAACGCCCGCGTCGCCATCAATCCTACCGTTCGCGCCGGAAGCGTCATCGCCACTGAACGCACTGCTCTGCGCCAGACACGCGCCAGCTGTGAAAGTTAGGGTTGCATGCCTCACAAACGCTCCGCTACCGTATCGCAAACGCATGTCAGTCATCGCCCTTGTACTCCTCCTGTTCGCCGCGACCGCCGGGTTGCGCCTGCTCGCGGACCGCGCAGATGTTCCGTTGCCGACACTGCTCGTCCTGGGGGGCCTGTGTTTGGCCTTCATACCGGGATTGCCGCGTCTGACGCTCGATCCGGAAACCATCTTTCTCATTTTTATTCCTCCGCTGCTCTTTTGGGCGGCACTTACTACCTCGCTGCGGGATCTAATGCGCAACCTGCGCTCGATCACCTTGCTTGCGGTATGGCTCGTGCTCGCGACGATGTGCGTCGTCGCGGTTGTAACGCACGCATTGCTGCCTGAGCTGCCGTGGGCGGTCTGCTTCATGCTCGGCGCCATCGTATCTCCCCCCGACGCCGTCGCGGTCACTGCGAGTACTCGGCGGCTGAGCTTGCCGCGCGACATGCTCGTGATCCTGGAGGGCGAAAGTCTCGTAAACGACGCAACTGCGCTGGTCGCCTATCAGATCGCGCTTGCTGCCGTCGTATCCGGCACATTCTCGGTGTCACATGCCAGCGTCGAGCTTTTGGTCACGGGTGCCGGGGGAATTGCAATCGGCGTTGCCACGGGTTGGTGCGTAGGGTGGGTGCGCCTGCATATGGCGCGCTCCAGCGTGGTCGAAAACACGCTTTCGCTCCTGAGCCCCTTCATCGCCTTCATTCCGGCAAACGAGCTGGGCTGCTCCGGCGTCCTCGCCGTAGTTGCGATGGGCCTTTACTTCGGGCGTAGGGGGCCGCGCGTCGTCACGGCGGAGACGCGCCTTCAGGGCACTGCGATGTGGGAGATGCTCACCTTCATTCTCGAAGGGCTGATTTTCATTTTCATCGGACTGCAGCTGCCACAGGTGATTCAGGCACTCGACAAGGGCGAGCTCGCAAGATTGGTGGCAGTGTCGCTCGCCGTGGTTGCTGCGATGATCGCAATCCGTATCGCGTTGATCTTCCCCGGCGCCTATCTGCCACGCTGGCTCGACAGGCAGCTTGGACGTGCGACGACACCCTACCCGCCGTGGCGCCACCTCCTCTTTGGCGGCTGGGCCGGCATTCGCGGCGGTGATTCTCTCGTAATCGCGCTCGCTCTGCCGTATGTGGGGTTGCATGGAGTCCCGCTGCCGGGCCGCAACGCCGTCATATTCATCACATTCGTTGTCATCTTCATCACTCTCGTAGTGCAGGGGCTGACGCTCGCGCCAGTGATCCGCCTGCTGGGTATCGTGGGCGGAAAGGAGGAGGAAGCGGAGGAACGCTACGCGCGAATTGCCAGCATTCGGGCGGGCTCCGAGGCGCTTGAGCGCGTCGTGGCCGAAAGAGCAGAAGACGTCGAGACGATTGCGGAGCTGCGCAAAATGACGGCGCATAGGCTAGAAAGACTCGACGGCTCTCCGTCGCCGACTGCTCCTGCACATCTGCGGCCACGGCAGGCGATGATCGCCGCCGAACGCGAAGCCGTTGTTGCCCTGCGCGATCGCAATGAGATCAGCGACGTCGTCATGCGCCGGCTGCAGCAAGAGTTCGACCACGAGGAGGTCCTGCTGCACCAGCGATACCGAGACAGCAAATGACGAAGCTAGAACTGCAGTGCCAACTCGGAAAGCGGTGAGATGAGCAAGATCTGGCCTGGCGATTTCAATTTCGAACCTTTAACGTCGGCGCGGTGCGAATTTCTGACGACAAGCTTCTTCAGTCCAACCACAAGTAAGCGCGATCACTGCAAGAAGCAGTTTCCTGGAGGAAAATCAGTATGGCAAACCAAGTGGACGGCGGCAGCTTCACGCTTCCCGGCACGTCGATAACCTTGAACCGCATGGGCTATGGCGCGATGCAACTTGCCGGCCCGCAGGTATGGGGACCGCCGCGCGACCTCAACGGTGCAGTTGCCGTTCTCCGCGAGGCTGTCACGGCGGGCGTGAATCATATCGATACCAGCGACTACTACGGTCCGCACGTGACGAATCAGATCGTAAGGCAAGCGCTGCATCCGTATCCGGCCAACCTCGTGATCGTTACCAAGGTCGGCGCGCGCCGAGGTGCAGACAAGTCGTGGATTCATGCTCTTTCACATCAGGAACTGACAGATGCCATTCACGACAATCTGCGCAATCTAAGGCTCGACGCGCTGGATGTCGTCAATCTTCGGGTTGGCGGCATAGAGGCGCCGTCGCCAGGATCCATCGAAGAACCGCTGACCGCTCTTGCCGAGCTCAAGCGCCAGGGGCTGATTCGCCATCTCGGCCTGAGTAACGTCGGCCCCGAGCAGTTGGCGCAGGCCCAGACAATTTCAGACATAGTCTGCGTGCAGAACTTGTACAACATGGCTCGCCGCAATGATGATGATTTCATCAATGATCTTGCGGCGCAACGCATAGCGTATGTGCCGTTCTTCCCGCTCGGAGGTTTCAGTCCATTGCAGTCCGAGGTGCTCGACACGGCTGCAGCGTCACTAGGGGCCACGCCCATGCAAGTCGCGCTTGCATGGCTTCTGCAGCGCGCTCCGAATATCCTGCTGATTCCCGGCACATCATCCGTCAAACATCTTCGTGAGAACCTCAGCGCGACGAAGTTGCGCCTTCCTGCGAGACTGATCGCTGAACTCGATTCCATCGGCAAACGCCCTGGACAGCAATAATGACGCCGGTTGCGATGTCGAAGCTCTTTTTCTTCGTTCAGGGAAATACCGGATGACGCAACCGCGGCTTGGGGAATCCTTTCATATGCCTGACACGGAAGGCCTCAATACTGCATCCGGTCCTGGACTGCCTCCGCTACGCAAGGCCAAATGGCAATGAATGTTTCATCCACCCTGAGTTGAAAATATTTCATGTGCAGATGGTCCGACATGTCCCATTCTGGCCTTAGGTGCCCTTGACCATCGGAACTGAGCCGTTATCGTAGATGCCGCGATCCTCAGGGTGAACCGTCAAGATCGTCATTGGCTGGAGACACATGAACGCGTTGCCAAAACAATTTCTATTAGCGTCTGACTTTGATCAGACACTGAGCTTCCATGACTCGGGTCTTGTCCTGTGTGAGTTGCTCGGCATCTCAGGCTTTCAGGAGCGAGTCGCGGGTCTTGCACTCAGCAACCTGGTGCAACAGGGCGGGGAGCTGGCATATCTCATTCGGCACGATCCGGAATTCCGCGGCGTTCGCCACGAGCACTTGGTCGAGACGGGGCGCCGCGTTCGACTCAAGGGCGCGATTCAGTCTCTCGTTGATTTCCTGAACCATGGCTTTGATGGAAATCGATTTGCGTTTTTTGTCATATCCGCGGCGCCCCGCGAAATCGTGGTGTCGGCGCTGGCTGGCATCGTCGCGGCGGATCACATATATGGTACGGAGCTCGACTTCGATCCGCGCACGGGTGAAGTGCGTGCGATCAGTCGGGTGCCGGCTGGCTACGGCAAGGTCGCGGTCATTGAGGAGCTCGAGAGCCGATTGGGCGTCCCGCCCGATCGCACCATCTATGTGGGCGATGGCAGTTCGGACGTCCACGTCATGCTGCATGTGAACAGCGGCGACGGGTTCACCATCGCGGTCTCGGAGAACAAGCAGCTGGCGCGAGTTGCGCAGAGCACCGTTCTCAGCGACAACGCGTTCAGCATTGTAGTGCCTCTCCTCGATCAGGTTTTCGGCTGGCGCGCTGGTCGGATCCGAACCCTGTTCGAAGCGAATGGCCTTGAACTTCAGGAGTGGGAGAAGGCGAGAACCGATCGAGTGACGATCACCGAAAGCCTTTTGCTCCCCACGGAGGCGGTGGCCTGATCCTTGCCATGGGCACGCCCGCCGTGGATATTTTGGGATGGGCGGCGACCCTAGTGTTCGTAGCGTCGTACTTCTGCGCGCGGCCGGGCGTGCTCAGGGCGGTGCAAATGCTTGGAGCTGCGATGTGGGTTACCTATGGGGCCATCATTGGTGCGTGGCCTGTGATGGTCGCGAATGTGCTGGTATTTTCGGCGGCGGCCTGGACCGCCGCTCGGAAGCGACCCGACATCGCCGCGTGAGTCCGACGGCCTCGGCCGGGCACGGTTCACCCTTGCCGCGTGCGGCCAAGACGACAGATGGACTTAAGGCCATCTGCCGTCTTGGGACGTATCGCAAGGCATCACTTTGCGGCGAGCTTGATGCCGAAGTGCTCCGCGGCCTCGATGCCATAGTCGCTGACGAACACCTCGTTGATCAGCGGACGATGGGCATTGCGGATGGCCCGTGACAGCGCATCCTGCACACAGTCGCTGTAGACCCAGCTGGGTGCGCGATACAGCGGGTCGGATGTGCTGCAAAGCGAGCGCGCTGCGCTCTTCAGGCGAACGTACATCGCGCGCGCTCCCGCGGGCGTGTTCAGATCGACTCCCGCAAGACTGACCTGGCGGGACACGGTGACACTGCCTTCTGTGGCGCGGCTGGCAAGCGGCGCACCGGCGGTGAAGGAGGCAAGCAGGGCAAAAAGGACTTTGGTTCGGGTATTCATGGGTATCTCCTGGCGGTGGTTGTGTATCGGGCAATTAATAGAACACGGTCGCCAGAGAAGTCCGGACATCGGGATTGCGCGGATCGTGAAAGAGCTCTAAGCGGCAACCTTGCGATGAGGCTGCCCGCCCGCACACCGGGAGCTCAAGGGGATGAGCTATCCGCTGCGGTGGTCAATCTCCGTCGACGGGATGCCTATCGTGCAATCACGTCTGACCGCTTGGAGCCGCGTTCGCGGACGTGAGCCCTAAGATCATGCTGACGCCGCGCCGCAGCTGCGCAATCGATGCGTGGCTTAAATTGAGGCGCATGCAGTTCCGATATGTTTGCTGCTTCCAGCAGATTCTACCGGAAGCGATGCTGAGCCCCGCCTTGAGCGCGAGCCGACTAAGTTGCGGAGCGTCGAGCGCCTTTGGCAGCTCAACCGCGAGCATTGAATCCCAGAGCCTTTACGACCAATACAATTTATTGCCTGCAGCACCCGCTGCCAGACGCCTTTTCCGCCGGTTCGCGAGGCTTGCTCGATGGCGCATCCGTCATGCTGCGCCTGTGCAGGTTATTTGGTCTTTTTCCTGACGTCTGCCGGAACTTGCGCTGCACGCGACTGCGGAACGAGCATCGCAAGATGGCGCAGCCAATAATTTACCCTCTCCACGGCTGCCTTCGCCTGCGCTAACTTGCCCGCGGCGCGGTAACGGAGCGCTTTCTCAGCCCAGGCGTACGCGCGCTGATGCGCCACGACGTACGCGTCGAAGTCCTGGCAGCGTTTATGGCTGTACATGCGTTGTGACGGACCATCCTCATAGCGCGGTCCCTCGCATGTTCTGCGCATACCGTAGCAGCATCGCCGCCATGCGCGGGCGACTGACTTCTCATTTCAAATGTCAAGAATTGTGAATGCTGCAAGCGTCGCTTGAGATACTAGCCTATCGCAGCGCAAGAACGTTGCGTCTGATTCGGCTCATGGGTTGCTGTCTGATCAATATGCGGACGGAAGTGGCTGAGCCATAAGGAATTCAGATCTGCATCATAAGCAATTCATATGTCATGGCCCCGCCGCCCAGCTTACTTCGGCCTCACCGCACACAACCGTCCATTCGCCGGGCCATGCTGCATGTCTCGTCGTGATGACCGCAGGCTTTTCCACTGGACCGGTTAGCGCCCGCCGCACCTGCATACTGCTCCGGCTCCACGCCACGTTCGAGCCGATGCCCAGACGATTAACTATGTAAAGCCGAAGTTCAACATTGTAGTTCGGCATCGGCAGCAGTGGAAAGTGGCGAAAATTCGAACGCAGTGGGCGCAGCGGCTCGACGCTAGAGCTTGCGTACGCGGCACCTGTGGTCCGATCTCAAGGAATTCTGCGTCTGACAGGCCCACGCTTGCCCAGATGTCACGCGCGGCGACAGCAGCTGTCGCGAAACGGCGACCCAAATAGAGCTGCAGAATCCGCGACACATTGCGCGACTCCGTCATTCCGATCTGCAGCGAGCGCAAACGGACAATTAATATGAATCTAGTTGCAACTGAGGGACGACGCTTGGGTTCTTCGACTTCCTGTGCCGGTCGTGATGCGCGCTTTGCGCGCAGATCCGCAGCGTTGGCCGTCGGCGCGGTCGTTCTAACTGTGCTGGTGTTTACTGGTCTGGCGAGCTGTGGGGGTTCATCCAGCAGTCCCGACGCAGGGGCCACAATGCCTCAAACAGGTTCCGCGCCGACCGTTACATCGTTTACGGCGGTTCCTGCAAGCATCAAGTCCGGCGCCAGCAGCACACTCAGCTGGGCGACGGCCGGGGCGGCCAGCATTGCCATTACGCCGGGGACGTTCACGTCCGCATCCGCGAGTGGCTCGACCAGCATGAGTCCGGCATCGACAACGACCTACACGCTCACTGCGATCAACGCCTCCGGCTCAACCACGTCGACGGCAAGCGTCAGCGTGAGCCCGGCCAACACAGGCGGTCCATTGACGATAATGACCACCTCGTGTCCTGGCGGAACGCAGGGTGCGGCGTATGCGGGCTGCACGATTTCTGCCAGCGGCGGCTCTTTGCCGTATACATTTTCCGTGAGTACGAGTCCCAACTATCCCCCATTGCCCGAAGGTCTGTCGCTGAACGCAGCTACTGGACAAATAACGAGCGCACGGATTGGCGGTCAGGGGACGTACAGCCCGCTCCTGCTAGTGGCTGACTCCACGCACGCTCAGGCAATGCAGCAAATCTCCTTTGCAATGAATGGCAACAGCTTATTCCTGGCAGGCATTTTTCCGGCATCTTCTATTTTTCACCATCGAGTGGATGCGGCCTCAACGAGCCTTCCCGTGGACACCTCCCCTGCAGCGGCCATCTACAGCGGCTATTTGTCGGCAACAATCAAGCCCTTCTTCGGTAATAGCGACGGTACATTTCCGAACGGAATTCCAGCGATAGAAGTTCCTTACAATCAGGCTGACGTATCGGTCACAACTACCTTGTACCAGTCCTACTTTTCGTCCGGACCCATCCCGGCGAATGCACCGGTGGAAGGCACCAGCAACTCGACGGGAGATCGACACGTTCTCGTTTATCTGGAGGCCGGGGGCGGCAACAGCCCAGCGCTCTACGAGATGTGGCAGGGGATCTACGAAGGCGGTCCCTGGACGGATTCCTCGAATGCGCTCTGGCCCGACGTCTCCTCCAATGCACTTACGCCGCAGGGCAACGGAACATCTGATGCGGCAGGACTCCCGGTGGCGCCGCTGCTCGTCAATGCCGACGAAGTCATTGGCACGGGCTCGCCGAGCTCACCCAATGGTGCGGTTCTCCATCCCATCCGATTCACACTCAACCACATGCTGAACTATTGGGTCTGGCCTGCGACCGAGACGGCTGGTGTCGGCAGCTGCACCGCCGCAGGGGGCGGAGTAATCCCGACGGAAAGCCAGATCTCCCAGTCTTCTCCTCCCGCGAGCTGCAGCATGACAGGGCCTGCTGGTGAGATGTACCGCCTCAAGGCTTCAGCGGCGACTCCCTCGTGTGCCTCCACCAGTCCACAGGCGGCGATCATCATCACGGCGTTTCGAGACTACGGAATCATCCTGGCTGACAACGGGTCGAGCGGCGGCTTGATCGGCACTTCCGACGCGCGCTGGAACGATAGCGATCTCAGCTGCCTAACAAGTCTCACCCTGTCGGACTTCGAGCCTGTGAATGTAGCGAGCCTCATTGTCAGTAATGACAGCGGCGCCACCAGTCATTAGCTGATCTGCAGGCTCGGCGCGAGCGGACGGTTGCTTGGCATCGTCTTCTTCATGGCGGCCGCCAAAAAAGGAAGAGTTCATCGGATGCCATAAAGCGCCGTGCGCCGCATGCGTGCGGCAACGCACCGACTGCTTCCTGCTGGGCACTTACTATCGCTGCAATATGTCCAGTCAGGCGGCCCTCAAGACCGTTGACCCAGGACCCGAAGGTCACGATGAATACGCCACCCGAATCCACTGTGCGAGCCCGGACTGCGCAGCCAAACGACAGAACCCGAATCTTGGGGCACCTACCCAGCGCGCCGGACGCGCGCACCGCTATCCTTGCGCTGCGCCAGGTGGCGGATACGCCGTTTGACGTGGGCGTGGCGGGTCCATTGACGGTTGTGACGGCAAACGGCGAAATTGCAGCTGCGCCAGCACTGAATTTCGAAGCGGCCCTACCAGTTCAAGACGCTACGAATGGTTGGAACGCGTACGAAATATGGCACGGCCGCATCAGGCTCGCGCCCGGTGCGACGAGTTTGTTCGTATCAAGCAGCTGACCGCCCTGAGCGTTGTGCATGCTGGGCGCGCGCCCCTGCCGCCGCGAAAATACTCCGGGCATGAGTGCGCCGTCGTCACGACGCTCACGGAGGATGCCGGACAGGAATTTGCGCTGCCGCGCTTTGGGGCGAACGGCGCACCGGCTCATCGTCGCTGCGGCGCAATCCATCTTGCTCGATTTGTTCTGCACGCGCCGGCTGCTTGCCGACGAGCAGAGCTATATGTTTTCCGAGGTTGTCGATGCCGCTCTCACGCCGGCTGCTGCTGCGTGACGCAATGAATCCCGCCGCCGCCGCTCGCCAGTTGCGTGATGTCGACCTGGGCCACCTCGCGCTCGGGAAAGGCCGCCTGGATGAGCTCGCGTGCCCGAGCGTCGCCGGGAACACCGAATCGAGGCATCACGATGCCGCCGTTGGCGATGTAAAAATTTACGTACGATCGGCAGAACATGCTGTGCGATGTCTGGACCTCGTACGCGTCATCAATGGAGATGATTTGCAGCCGACGCCCGGCCGCATCGACGGCCTTTTCCAGTGCGCGCCTATTCTCTGCAGCCAGCTGCATCGCTATGCCCGTGGCGCTCGGGTCGCTTTCAAAAATGACAACTCCCGGCCTGACGAAGGAGACCAGGCCATCAACATGCCCGTCGGTGATGTCGACGAAAACTGATTCGGGGTCACCGGGCAGCCAGATTATCTGGGTTGCGCCTAACGCGTGACGCAACTCGAGCTCCGCCGCCGCTTTGCTGATTCCAGGATTTCGATTGGCGTTCAGCACGACGGATTCCGTCGTGATGATGGTACCCGCGCCGTCGGCGAGTATGCCGCCGCCTTCTAGGCAAAGACTGGACTGGTACACCGGGGCTGCTGCAAGACTGAGCACGCGTCCCGGAAGTCGCGCGTTCTCGGCGTACTCAGGTGATTTGCCACCCCAGGAATTGAAACGCCAGGCAGTGCCTGCGATGGCCCCGTCGCCACCGTTCAGGAAGGTGGGGCCGCTGTCACGCATCCACGGGTCGTCAATCGGCAGCGGTATCACCTCGATGTCCGCTCCGCAGTGCGCGCGCGCCTCTGCAGCGCTGTGCGGTTCCGCGACCATTCTCACAGGCTCAAAGCGGCGAATGGCGCGCGCGATCGCGGCGTAGGTGCTCTGAGCTCCCGCGAGCCCGTCAACCCATTGGTCAGCGCGGCTGGGCCAGGACATCCAGCAGCAGCTGTGGCGTTCCCATTCGGCCGGCATCCGAAATCCGGCCTCGGCGGGCGTTTTCAACATGAGTGCGCCGTAATCCGACTGCGAGGACAGCGGGCGCGCGTGCGAACCGGTCATAGCGGTATCTTTGCCGTGAGCGAAAAATGCAGACGTTAGAATATTTTGCAGCGGGCCAAGGAATCAAAGGACTTATATTCACCGGATCGATGAGCGATTCTAGCCCTCGGTCCTGCCGGCCTTGGATGCGCCGGCAGCGCTCTCGCGAATGAACCAGTCGTAGACGCGCCGCACTTGATCATCCTCGTAACTGCGCAGATCGCAATGAATGCGGTAAGCGAGTTGCGGGAAGGAGGGTCCGTCGAGGATGACGAGCGTGCCGGCGCGCAGATAACGGTCCGCGCACACCGTACTTCCGAGCGCCACGCCATGGCCCGCAGCCGCAGCTTCGATCATCAGTGCATGATCTGAAAAATTCGATCCGCTGATCGTGTCCTGCGACGGCAGACCTATCTTTACGAACCATTCGCGCCAGGTGACTTCGCTCTCGTCGTGCAACAGGGGCCAGCCTGCGATCGCACGCGCCATCGTCGGCCTGCCCAGGCGAGCGATAAGGGCGGGTGAGGCAAGCGCAACGCGCTCGTCATCAATCAGATGGGAATCGATGGTGCCATGGGCGGCCACGCCGGCGGCCTGCGTGATGAGAATATCGACCTCATCGGTTTTGAAGTCGACTTTGCGTTCGCTTGTATCCAACCACAGATCGACATCAGGGAGTTCTGCGCGGAATTGCCCCATTCGTGACAGGGCAAATCCGCGCGCGAACGCCATGGTTGTATAGAGAATGACTCCGCTCGGCTTTTGGTACGGCGCGAGTCGGGCCACGCCGTCTTCGAGTCGTTGGAGAATGTCGCGCACGGTTCGCGCAAAGTCATTGCCGGCATCGGTGAGCACTACCGAGCGACCCACCCGGCGGAACAAAGGCTGACCCAGTTCCGCTTCCAGCAGCTTGATCTGATGGCTGACCGCGGAATGCGACAGATGCAACTCGTTTGCCGCCAGCGCAAAGCTTGCGCGCCTCGCGGCAGCCTCGAACCCGCGCAGCGTGCTCAAGGTTACGGAAGGTCTCGCCACGCGGCATTGATGAATTAATTTAGCCGAATTGTCAAGAATTCGTCGTTTGTGTCATCGATCGTGCGGTGCTTTGCTTACAACAACGACGCACGGGGGGAGTCATGACGGCGATGAGTCGGGCCGCACTGGGACCGGTGGTACGGCCAGCGGTCATTGCGCTCAGTGTTGCTCTGGGATTCGGCTCGTTCGCTGTCAGCAATTCTGCGAGCGCAGCCGATGCCAGTTCGGCGTCCGACGGCGGCCTTGCGGAAGTCATCGTGACTGCGACACGCCGCACCGAGCGCCTGCAAGACGTTGCCGTCAGCGCGACGGCATTTACTCAGGAGAAACTCGACGTCGAAGGACTGCGCAGCATTGATGACCTGACCCGCCTCACCCCCGGCGTCACGTTTCAGCGCAATGCCACCACCTCGTCTGGAAATTTCAACGACGAGGACTCGGACATCAACATCCGGGGGGTCGACTCCACCGCCGGGACATCCACGGTGGGAATCTACATCGACGACACGCCGATTCAAGGCCGCCACATTTCGTTTACCTCGTTCAATGCATTCCCGGCCTTGTTTGACCTCGAACGCGTCGAGGTCCTGCGCGGTCCGCAGGGAACGCTGTTTGGCGCCGGCTCTGAAGGCGGCACGGTTCGATTCATCCAGCCCTCGCCCGATCTGCATACCGACTCGGTATACATGCGCTCGGAGCTTGCGACCACCGAGCATGGCGATCCGACATATGAACTCGGGGCCGCAATGGGCGGCCCGATCATCGACGACAAGCTCGGGTTCCGCCTGAGCGCCTCCTATCGCGAAGACGGTGGCTGGGTCGATCACATCAACTACAGCACTCACGCCGTCACAAAAGCGGATTCCAATTACCAGGATACCGTCGTCGTGCGCGGCGCCCTGAAATGGGCGCCCACGGATACCGTGTCAATCACGCCGTCGATCTACTACCAACAGTTGCGATTGGGAGACACCTCGGCGTACTGGCCATCGCTATCCAACGCCAGCGCCTCGAACTTCGACAATGGCAATGCGCAACGCAATCCCAGCACCGACCCGTTCTCACTGGCCGCGGTGAAAATCGAATGGAACGCAGGGTTTGCGCATCTCACCTCGAACACCTCGTATTACTCGCGAAATCAGCATTCGATTTCGGACTACACCCAGTTTGATCGAGCCCTGTTTGGTCTGTCCCCGTTGCCGGCGCCCGGCGATCTGGGTACCTCGCATGATGCCGATATGCAGCGTAACTTCTACCAGGAGTTCAGGCTGCAATCGGCGGATCCGGCGGCGGCGATACTCTGGAGCGCCGGTGCGTTCTACTCGCACCTCAATGAAAACACGACCGAAACCGTATTCGATCCGAATCTCAACAGTGAATTCGAAACTGCGTACGGCGTGCCGTTATGCACCCCGCAGGCGCCCTGTCCTGACGGCGAAATCCTCTCGCAACCTGTATCGAGGATTGTCGACCGGCAGTACGCGCTGTTTGGCGATGCAACGTTTAGAATGACCGATGCCTGGAAATTCACGGCGGGAGTGCGGGTCTCGCATATCGAGTACAGCGGCGATCTCGTCTACTACGGACCGTTCCTTGCGCCGACCGCAGGGCCACAGACACCGCTCGCGGTGACAGGTTCGAGCAGCGAGAACCCGGTCACGCCCAAGGCGGTGCTGAGCTATAAGCCTGATCCCGACAATCTCTTCTACGCGAGCGCCGCTAAGGGTTACCGTCCGGGGGGAATCAACGGCCAATTATCCTCCATCTGCGGGCCTGATCTTGCCTCGATTGGCCTCACGGCGGGACCTGAGATCTATGCCGCCGATTCCCTGTGGAGCTATGAACTGGGCGCCAAGAATTCCTTTCTCGGCGGCCGCATGCAGCTGAACGCCAGTGTGTTCCTGATCGAGTGGAACAATATCCAGCAAGCCGTATATCTTCCGGATTGCGGGCAGAATTTCGTAGAGAATCTCGGGAAGGTGCATAGCACAGGCGGGGAACTCGAGCTGCAGACGCGTCCGCTCGACTCTCTCCTGTTGGACTTTTCCGTGGCCCACGTCGACGCCAAATACACCGGCACTGTGTGCGCCGGAACGAGCGCGTGCACGGGGGCTTCGGCAACCTCACAACCCATAGTGACGGCGGGGGATCGCCTGCCGGGTGCTCCGTGGACATTTCTCGCCTCCGCCGAGTACGCCTTGCCGGCGTTTGCGAATCGCAGCCCCTACCTGCGGCTGGACTATCAATTCACGACCGTCCAAACAGCGCTGCAGCCGATTCAGGATCCGAACAATGGAGTCTCCGATCCCACGTATACCGGATTGCCGCAGACACAGAATCTGTCGTTGCGAACCGGTCTACGCTGGAGCGGATTCGATGTGTCGTTGTTCGCGCAGAACCTGGCGAATTCGCACCCGGTCCTATCGCATACACGCGACACCAACACCTCGGATCTATTTTACGACCACACCGTGCGCCCTCGAACCATCGGGATCACGACTACGTATCGCCGCTGACGCGCCCCGTTGGCCGGATCGGGATAACGATGCGAGTCGAAATCCGTTAAGAAATGGACCGTGCGGCATTCAACTACAATTGCTATAGCTCTGCTGCAGGCAATGCTCAGTCGATTGCAGAATGCAGCCGAAGAGATTGCACACATGTGCCGCGAGCCACCCGCCACTGGATGCGGGGAATCGCAGTCGCAGTTATGAGCACAAGGGATCCGATCGTGAACGCCACCTCAGCCCAACCGGGAGCACAGATGAGGCCAGCCGATCTTGGATTGTCGATGCCCGCCGAATGGGCGCCGCATGCGAGCTGCTGGATGGCATGGCCGAAACGTGTCGAGCTCTGGAAGGAGCATCTCGAGGCGGCGCGCGAGGATTACCGGCGCGTTGCGCAGGCCATTGCCAGGTTTGAACCTGTGGCCTTGCTGGCGGACCCCAAGGATGCAGCCGACGCGAGCAGGCGCTGCGGCGCCTCGGTGAGGATCGTTTCCATGCCGATTGACGACTCCTGGCTGCGCGACTCAGGCCCCACATTCGTCATTGATTCCTCAGGCGAGCTTGCGGCCGCAGCTTTCACATTCAACGCCTGGGGTGGCAAGTACCAACCGCACGATCAGGACGCGAGCCTCGGCGCGCGCGTTGCCGCTCTTTTGGGAATTCCAGTGTACCGCTCGAAGCTCGTCGTCGAAGGCGGCGGATTTCTTTCGGACGGTGAAGGAACCCTCATTACCTCGGAGACCTGCGTTCTCAACCCCAATCGCAATCCCGGCTGGAGCAAGTCGGAAGCGGAAGCCGAGCTTCGCGCCATGCTCGGGGTTCAGAAAGTCATCTGGCTACCCGGCGACGTCACCGACACGGAAACAGATGGGCACGTCGACGGGTTCGTCGCCTACGTTAAACCTGCCACCGTTCTGTGCGAGGTGGTCGCCGATCGCGCAGACCCGCGGTACGCCATCATGGCGGAGAATCGCCGGGTCCTGGAAACGGAAACCGATGCCCGGGGACGCCGCTTCGATCTACGCCCCATTGTCGAAGCACCGCGTTCGGCAATACCGCCTGGACAGGATGGATATTGCCGGTCCTATGTTAATTTCTATCTCGCCAACGGCGCGGTCATTGCTCCTGCCTACGGGATTGCCGAGGATGCATCGGCGTTCGAGACGCTGAGGCGCGCATACCCCGATCGAGTCGTGGTGCCTGTCGCGCTCAGGGACCTGTTTCGCGGCGGCGGCGGTATTCACTGCATTACTCAGCAGGAGCCTGCAAGGTTGCAGGTCTGATCGAACACAAACGAGGGGTCTCAATGCGCACCGTTTCGCTCGCGGCCGTTCAATTCAGCTGCACTTGGAACCGGGACGAAAACGTCGCCACGGCGGAGCGCCTGGTGCGCAGGGCGGCCGGCGAGGGGGCGAACGTGATTTTGCTGCCGGAGCTGTTCGAGACACCTTACTTCTGCGCGACCCAGAATCAGGAATTTTTCCAACTCGCACGTCCGCTCACCGATCATCCAACAATTGGACACTTCCGCCGTGTCGCAGCGCAACTCGGCGTCGTCATTCCCGTGTCGGTGTTCGAGCGCGCCGGCGCGGCGCTGTTCAATTCGGTCGTGGTGGTCGACGCCGACGGAGCCGTGGCGGGCCACTATCGCAAGAGTCACATTCCGCAGGCCCCGGGCTACGAGGAGAAATATTACTTCTCCCCCGGCGACACTGGCTTCAAGCCGATCGATACGGCATATGGAAAGCTCGGCATCGCGGTGTGCTGGGACCAATGGTTTCCGGAGGCGGCTCGGTCCCTGGTTCTGCAGGGGGCGGAATATCTCATGTACCCGACGGCCATCGGCAGCGAGCCTATGCACGCCGACTTGGACTCAATGGAGCACTGGCGGGTCGTGATGCGCGGACACGCGGGCGCCAACATGGTTCCAGTCGTCGCCGCAAACCGAATCGGATCCGAAGCGGTGGGAGGCGTGCCAATGAGATTCTACGGATCATCCTTCATCGCGGATCACCTTGGCGCTCTGGCAGCCGCTGCAGATCGAATCGATGAAACGGTTTTGGTCAGACAGTTCGACCTTGATGCGTGCCGCGCCTACCGCGAAAGCTGGGGATGCTTCCGGGATCGTCGGCCGGATTTGTATGGAGCGCTGGCGACACTGGACGGACGCACGGGCGGCCGCTCGAGCATCTGAAGTGACGGGCCGCACGCAAAAATGGAGTTGCGTGCGGTTACCGGGGTGGCTGGGGGCGCTCGCCATCGCATGCTCGCTGATGGCGTGCGGACCTGCCGGCGGCCCGCCAGCGGCCGACGAGCGCGTCCTGAACCTTTACTCCTGGGCTGAGTATTTCCCCGATTCCGTGATCGCCAAGTTCGAAACAGAGACCGGGATCAAGGTCAACTATTCGGTGTTCGACTCGAATGACGTCGCCGAAACGACCTTATCCGCGGGACAATCCGGATTCGACCTGGTCACCGTGAACGCAGCGCCACACCTCGGACGCCAGATTCCGAAGGGTCTGTGGCGCCCGCTCGACCTGTCGCGGCTGCACAATCTCGCCAACGTGGATGGCAAACTCCTGCAGATGCTGGCGCGAGTTGACCCGGGCAATCGCTATGCGATTCCCTACATGTGGGGAACCACCGGCCTCATCTACAATCCGGACAAGATTGCCGCGATCCGGCCGGGCGCTCCAGTGACGAGCCTTGCCATGGTCTTGCGCCCCGACCTTGCGAGCCAATTCAAAAGCTGCGGGATCAGCGTTCTCGATTCATGGGTAGATATGCTGCCGATCATTTCCGCGTATCTGGGGCAGCCGGATCTATCGGCGGCGCCAGGTGCCCTCGGCGCCGTTGCCAACGCCTTCGCGCGGATACGCCCATCGCTGCGGCGAATCACGAGTTCCGGCTATTACGACCAGCTCGCCCGCGGCGAGCTGTGCCTCTCCATCGGCTATTCCGCGGATGCCATGGTGGCGCGACGGCATGCGGCTGAACTGGGCAACGGCACGCGCATCGAGTACAGCCAGCCGACTGAAAGGGTGCCCGTGTATATCGATGCCTATGCCATACCTGCGAGCGCCCGCAACGTCGATGCGGCTTTGCTGTTCATTGACTTCACCCTACGGCCTGACATTGGCGCGGAAATCGGCGGCACCACCGGATTCGCGATCGCGAATTCGGCTGCCATAGAGCGCCTCGACCCTGAACTGCGCAACAACTCCATCGTATATCCGCCCGCTGCGATCCGCGAACGCTTCACATTGGATCGCGGCTATACGATGGAGGAGACGCGGATGTTTTCGCGCACCTGGTTGCGCATGAAGACGGGACAGTAAATGGCTGCCACCCAATCCCCGATTCTGCAGATCAGGGGGCTGGCGAAATCCTTCGCTGGCACGCGTGTTTTAAATGGAATAAATCTCGACGTTCCGCGCGGCTCCATCGTATCTCTGCTCGGACGCTCGGGGTCCGGCAAGACGACGCTTCTACAGTTGATCGCGGGTCTGCACGAACCCGATACCGGTACTCTAGTGATTGACGGCACCGACATGACGGGCGTGCCGCCGTTCGCGCGTCCGGTCAACATGATGTTTCAGAGCTATGCGCTATTCCCGCATCTGAGCGTCGCGGAAAATATCGTTTACGGTCTGAAGGCGCGAGGAGCGCCCCGGATCGAGCGCGACCGATTGCTGGCCTGGGCTCTTGAGCTCGTGCGTCTGGAGGGTCTTGGCGCGCGCCGCCCCGAGCAACTCTCCGGCGGTCAGCGGCAGCGCGTCGCATTGGCACGCTGCCTGGTCATGAAGCCGGCAGTATTGCTGCTGGACGAGCCGATGGCCGCGCTCGACCGCAGCCTGCGAGCTGACGTGCAGAAGGAGCTGACCGAAATTCAGCGCAAGGTGGGCACCACATTCGTTCTCGTGACCCACGATCAAGACGAGGCGATGGCTATTTCCGACTACATCGCGGTGATGGAGCAGGGCGAAATTGTTCAGTTCGGCACACCCCGGGAGGTCTACGAGTATCCCCGCACCACATTCGTCGCCTCGTTTCTGGGTACCATCAACCTATTTACAGGCTCGCTGGTGGCGCGCGCGGGACGCTGTCAGCTCGTGACCGAAGACGGGCTGGAGATCAACGCAAACCGCGCGACGAGCGGTGCTGACGGCACCCGCCGTACGGTGGGCGTGCGCCCGGAGAAAGTGTCGATTTCGCGCGAGTCGACGCACGGCGCCAATAATTTCGCCGGCACGATCGAGCAGCTTTCCTATTGCGGCAATCTCTCGCATGCGACTATTCGTCTCTCGCAGCATCGCGTGATCGAGGCCACGGTCGTGAACAGCGATCATACGGGTGCATCCACATTCGAACTCGGCGACGCGGTGCACGTCGCATTCCCGGTTGAGGCCGCCGTGGTTCTTTCCTCATGAAAAAGAGCAGCCTGACACTCGTCGAGCGGCTGACGATAGCCATCCCGTTCGCATGGCTTTTGACATTCCTTGCCCTACCCCTCATCTCGGTGGCGGCCCTTTCGATTCACGTCGTCGCCGACTCAATTCCTCCGGTTGCGCCGCTATTCTCGGCCAATCAGGGGCACCTCGCGCTGCACGTGAGCATGCGCGGCTTTCAGATGGTGTTCGAAGATCCGATCTATTTCGTGGCTTTTCGCAACGCGCTGGTGAACGCAGCCCTGACCACGGCAGGATGCATTCTGATCGGCTTTCCCATCGCCTTCGCCATCGCACGCTCGCCTGCAAGGCGGCGCAACCTGTACGTACTACTGGCAATCCTGCCATTCTGGACATCTTTTCTTCTGCGTGCCTACGCCTGGATGGGCCTCATTCGGGATTCCGGACCGATCAATGCGCTGCTGCTGTTCCTCGGCATCATCTCCAAACCCGTCGCCATTCTGTATTCGCCGACCGCCGTGCTACTGGTGATGATCTATTCCTATTTGCCGTTCTTTGTGCTCCCGATGTACGCCGTGCTGGAGAAACTTCCCGCGGATCTCCTGGCGGCAGCCTCGGACCTCGGCGCGCGACCCGCCTACGTGTTCCGAACGGTGACCGTGCCACTGTCGATGCCTGGAATTGTGTCCGGGGCCATCCTGGTGTTCGTGCCGGCGGTGGGTGAATACGTTATCCCGGAGCTCGTCGGGAGCAGCAGCACGATGATGATCGGGGGAATTCTGTGGGAAGAGTTCTTCCAGAACCGCGACTGGCCGCTGGCAGCAGCCATTGCACTGGTGACATTCGGCCTGCTCATGTTGCCCGCGCTGCTGCTAAGACGGCGGCTGGGACAGCTCGCTGCGGTCTCCTGATGAACGATGTGCAACAGCGGCCGTGGCAAACCGTCGCGCTTATCCTCGGATTTGCGTTCCTGTACACGCCCATCGTCTGGATCATCTACTTCTCATTCAGCGGCGACCTTCCCGGCAGCGGCAGCCATTTCTCGCTGCACTGGTATCGGGCGCTGCTGGCGAACAGCGAGCTCGGCGCAGCGGCCTACCGCTCGCTGGTGCTCGCGCTGCTTTCATCAGCCATCGCCGCACCGCTGGGAACCCTGGCGGGCATCGGGCTCGCACAGCTGGAGCATTTTCCCGGGCGCTCGATCATGATCGCATTATTGGCGATACCCATATTTGCACCCGAGATTCTGCTCGGATTCTCATTCCTGATGCTGTTTGCGAGCGCCGAGGCCGTGACCGGCTGGTCACAGGGAAAAGGCATGCTCACGCTCGTAATCGCCCACGCGACGCTCGGCGCGCCCATCGTCGCCTCGGTAGTATTCGCGCGGGTATCCGGCCGCGACCGTTCTCTCGAGGATGCGGCGCGCGATCTTGGCGCGCGGCCGCTGCGGGTTCTCGCGACCGTCACCGTGCCGCTCGCTGCGCCAGGAATTCTATCGGGGTGGCTCCTTGCGATGACGCTGTCGTTTGACGACGTCGTCACGTCGAGTTTTCTCGCCGGACCGGAAACCGCAACACTGCCGATGGCGATATTTTCCGGCCTGCGCGTGGGCCTCGATCCCCAAATCAACGCGGTTGGAACTCTCATGGTGGTGGGGGTTACGGCGATCGTCGGCATATCCTTTGCCGCGATGCGGCTTGGACTATTGACGAGCTGGCATCGCAAGGGACCGGCAGACGGCGCAGGCTGAATTTGGGTACGCTGCAGCGCCTGCTTGTCGATCGACGGCCAAGACGACAGATGGACTTAAGGCCATCTGCCGTCTTGGGACGTATCGCAAGGCATCACTTTGCGGCGAGCTTGATGCCGAAGTGCTCCGCGGCCTC
>Ga0302179_10000660_pt1 | contig 22233 bp, 17 predicted proteins | sample I_Palsa_E3_1_FD_198788 | JGI IMG/M metagenome (GOLD analysis project Ga0302179, IMG submission 198788) | Peat permafrost microbial communities from Stordalen Mire near Abisko, Sweden - I_Palsa_E3_1 | ecosystem: Environmental > Terrestrial > Soil > Palsa > Peat permafrost | place: Sweden...
AATCCGATATTTCGCGTCCGGCCGAGCACGCCTTCATCCGTGGCGAACCAGCGGAAGCCGATCTCAGCCGCAATCTCCAGCGCCTCATCAGAGACAGACCCTTCCGAAGGCCAAAGCCCCGCTGGCAGAGCGCCAAATCGCTGCTTATGATACCGGCGCGCCCGCACGAGTTGTTCGCGCGCATCTTCGGGATAACGGTAAGGCGGACGCGGAACCGGAGAATTCGGATTCGATCTGCGAGCAATCTCCGTATCGCAAATGAGCGGAAGAATCGGGTGATAGTACGGCGTAGTCGAAATCTCAATTTGCCGGCGTTCGGCGGCCGCGCGGTATTCCGGGAGCACGCGCGCGATCAACTCCAACTGCTTCGCGTTGAGTTGCGCCTTATCGTCTTCCGTGAATTTCTTGCCTTTTTTCGAGAGCGCCGACACAACTGGGTCGTGCGCCAGATATTCCTCATCCATCCACGCAAGCTGCGAAAGCAATTGCAAATCGCGCCAGTCGCCCGCGGAAAACTGCGCCGCCGCCGATTTTTCGCCTCCCGATTGCACGCGTTTGTACAATTCCACGTAGCGCGGCCAGCGCGCCATCAGATTATCGTGATTCACCTGAAATCCGCGCTCGAGAATGTGCGACTTCTGCTCGGGCGTGAGTGAATCGGCCTCCGCAAACGCGACATCGAACCACGGCTCGTGGAATTTCCCGCTCGCGTACTCGTCAATCTGCGCGCCGAGCGAAGGCACCACGTTGAACGTCATGTGCACGCCGGGGAATTCTTCAGCGAGCTTGACCATGCCCCAGTAATCCTTGAGCGCGTGTAGGCGCGTCCACGGCATGATGTAGCGCCCGGTCGTGGGATCGCGATATTGCGGCTGGTGCATATGCCAGAGCAGAACGACGTTCACAGCTCTCACGAGTTCAGGCCCTCGCGTCCGCCGCGATGCACCGTGTTAAGTTGGTTTCCCAAAATCATCACAATCGCCTTTGTTTATAGGCCTTCCGTAAATCAGTCCTGAAAGTCTGTCGAGGGTCTGACTGGCTACTCCGGCCCAAAAAATTGGGGCCGGCCATCAAGCCCGCCCCGCATAGAGTAGCATTCACCCCCAGAAATTCTGCTCGTGCTCTTGATGAATTCATCACAAGCCGTCACTGGCGCGTTCATTGGACATTTGAGTTACAACCTACGGCCTAAGGGATTGACGAGCGAATCACAGCTCCGGATTTTTTCCGCAGGAGCACGATACGTTTTGATTTCCACACGGCTTCGAGAGTAAGCTCTGCGCTGATTCCTGTTCCCGTATTGAGCATCGAAGGGGACGGCTTTCGATCACTGGCAGCGAAAGACGTATAGAAATCGCATGTGAAAGGAGCAACTATGAAAGGGATCGCTTTTTTGCTGGTTTCAGTTGCGGCGATGACTGGCCTTGCCGCCTCGATGGCCCCTGCATCCGGAAACGCCGATGACGCGGCCGCGCCGTGGGTCACAGAAAAGCCCGCTGGATACCGTGACTGGAAGTGGATCTCGTCGGCCCATGAAGCGGGCAAACTCAACAGTTTAGGCGCTGTTTTGGGCAACGAGGCAGCGATCAAGGCCTACCGCGAAGGGACGCTCCCCTTTCCTGACGGCACAATCCTTGCCGCTTTGCACTACCGTAATGTTCCGTCGGAGGAGAACAACAAGGTCTTCGGCCAGGCGCAATCGTTCGTTCCTGGCGCCCCCACAAACGTTCAGTTTATGGTCAAGGACTCAAAAAAGTACGCTGCGACGGGAGGCTGGGGGTTCGGTCATTTCAACCCAGACGGCAAACCTGTGGATGCGGCATTCATGAAACCCTGCTTTCCCTGCCACGAGCAGGACAAAGCCCACGACCTCGTTTTCACGCAGTACGCACCCTGATGGAACATTGATGGATCATTCGCAGATGGGAGAGTTGTCAGTGGACGGTAAGTCGCGTAACCGCACACTGACTCGCCACCCGGACTAACAAGCGGCGATCGAATTTTGTTTCAGCTTCGGCTTGCGCCACGGCTGGCGAGCTGCGCACCGTGCTAAGATGGTTTCGCGCCGCCATGCGCATCCTTGACCGATACATTTGCCGCGAAGTTTTCTCCCACTCTCTGCTGGGATTAGCCGTATTCACTTTCGTATTTTTCGTGCCGCAACTCGTGCGTCTGATGGATGTAATTGTCCGGCATTCGGGCAGCGCAGGCAGCATCGCATTGCTCTTCCTGTGCTCGTTAATTCCCGTTCTCGCATTCACGCTGCCGATGGCCACGCTCGTCGGCGTGCTGATCGGTCTCGGCCGAATGTCCGCCGACAGCGAAATCATCGCGCTCAACGCTTCCGGCATCGGCCTCCGAAGACTGCTTGTCCCTGTCGCCGCGGGAATGCTCACGCTTCTCGTCACGCTATGGCTCAGTCCTCTTTCCTTGCGCGAGTTCCACACCCTCGAAGAAGAGCTCGCTTCCGCGCAAGCTCCCTTCGCGATTCAGCCGCGCGTCTTCGACGAGCGCTTTCCGCACCTCGTTCTATATGTGCAGGACGTTGAAGCGACGGCCGCACGCTGGCACGGCGTTTTCCTGGCGGAATCAGATGTAGCGGCCGGCTCGCATTTAACTCTGGCGGAGGACGCCATCGTAATCGCCAGCCCCGAGCACGGCAAATTTGAACTGCACCTCGGGCCGGGAACCACTCACGAATTCGATCCGCACACGCCTTCGAATTACAACGTCACTTCGTTCGGCTCGAGCGATCTGCCCGTGGAGATGACGACGCCCGGCGCGCACAAATCCTCCACGCTCTCCGACGCCGAACAGCACACTCTCGCGCTCCTCACCGTCACCGGTCCCGATGAACTTACAGCTCGAACCGAATTTCAGCGGCGCCTCGCATTTCCCGCGGCGTGCCTGGTCTTCGCGCTGCTCGGCGTGCCCGTGGGAGTGCGGCCTCGCCGCGGCGGCAGAGCCGCAGGCTTCGTGCTCACTCTTGTCCTCATCTCCGGCTACTACTTTATCTTCGTCGCTGGCGTGCATTACGCGCAATTGGGCGCGGTCTCTCCGATCGTAGGCGTATGGACCGCAAACGCCGTCGCCACCGTGCTTGCCATATTTCTCTTGCGCGGCATCGAGCACATTCGCGGCGAAAGCTGGATCTCGCACGCGTGGGACAAACTTCTCGGCATGCGCGCTCAACCCGTATCGGCAAAGGTCGTGCCCATCACGAACAGCACGATCGCCATCGCTGCGAATGGCACGATGGCGCGAAGAGGCGTCGTAACCGGCGGCGTGCAAACCGCGTTCCCGCTGCTCATCGACGTCTACATTCTGAAGACGTTTTTCTACTACTTCGTGCTGATGCTCGCCGGTTTCGTAGTGATCTTCGACGCGTTCACTCTATTCGATCTGCTCGGCGATATTTCGCGCAATCACATTTCCTGGCGCGTGGTAGCAAGTTACTTCCGCTACCTCGTGCCGCTGATGGTCTACCAGCTCGTTCCGCTCGCGGCGCTCGTCGGCACGCTCGTCACGCTTGGCATGCTCGCAAAAAATAACGAGGTCACTGCCTTCAAAGCAAGTGGCGTGAGCCTCTACCGCCTCTGCCTTCCGCTCGTCCTCGCCGGCACTCTCCTCGCCGCCGGAATGTTTCTCCTCGACGACACGTTCCTCCCCTACGCCAATCAGCGCCAGGACGCGCTGCGCAACCAAATCAAAGGCCGGCCCGCGCAAACATATTTGCACCCGACGCATCAATGGATCTTCGGCGAAAAGGGAAAAGTGCTGAACTACGATTTCTTCGATCCCGATCAGAATGTTTTCGGCGGCCTCAGCATTTTTGAAATCGATGAGACGACTTTCCGCATGCGCCGCCGCGTATTTGCCCAGCGCGCGAAGTGGGAACCGACTCTAAACGCGTGGATTCTAGAAGAAGGCTGGGTGCGCGATTTTCAAGGCGGCCGCATCATCGCGTATTCGCCTTTCAAAGTCCTTTCGCTCGGTGAATTTTCGGAGACGCCCAGCTATTTCAAGCGCGAAGTTCGCCAGTCTTACCAGATGAATTGGCGCCAGCTCGCGGAATATATTCGCGGCTTGAAGCAGGCAGGCTTCGACACCTCGCGCCTCGCCGTCCAATGGCACAAAAAATTCGCGTTTCCGCTGATCGCCGCGATTATCATGTTCTTAAGCGCGCCCTTCGCATTCCTCGTAGGAACGCGCGGCGCCGTAGGCGGCCTGGCCGTCGCCGTCGGAATCGGAATTGTCTATTGGGCCACTGCGGCATTATTCGAAGCGATGGGCGCGATCGGCCAATTGCCGCCGCTACTCTCCGGCTGGGCGCCAGACGCAATTTTCTTTTTCCTCGGAATGTACTTCTTCCTCCGAATGCCAACGTAAACCACCAAAATCAGCGCGGGAACCGCTTTCGCTGCCAGTGGCACTTGTAGCGCCGGGCTTGAGCCCGGCATCTTCGCTTTCGCTGCGACGAGCATGTATTGCTTCGCTGCGGCGGGCACTCGTCCCGTCCAGCGATTCTGCTTTCCTAGCGCTTCTTCTTGGTCGATTTTTCCTCAAGTACTACTTGAGCTGCCGCCAGTCGCGCAATCGGAACCCGGAATGGCGACGCGCTGACGTAATCCATCCCTATCGAGTGGCAGAACTTGACGCTATCGGCATCCCCTCCATGCTCCCCGCAAATCCCAATCTTCAATTTCGGCTTCGTCGAGCGCCCGCGCTCGATCCCCCAACGCATCAGCAACCCGACGCCCGCCTGATCTAAAGTCTGGAATGGGTCGGCCGCAAAAATTCCCGCCTTCTTCTCGTCAACGTAATCCGGCAAAAATCGCCCGGCATCGTCCCGCGAAAGACCCATCACCGTCTGCGTAAGGTCATTCGTCCCGAACGAAAAGAATTCAGCAATCTCCGCAATCTGGTCCGCGAGCAACGCCGCGCGCGGCAACTCGATCATCGTCCCGACTAAATACTCAAGTTTCACTTTAGACGCAGAAATCAGCTCGTCCGCTACTCGCCGCGTTGCCGTATCGAGAATTGCGAGTTCCTTTTTATCCAAAACCAGTGGATGCATGATTTCAGGTAATACTTTAATGCCACGATTCTGGCAATCGATCGCCGCTTCAATAATCGCGCGCACCTGCATCTCAAGAATTTCTGGATACGTAATGCTCAACCGGCACCCGCGATGCCCGAGCATCGGGTTCGCCTCATGCAACTGCTCCACGCGGCGCGTCACCACATCGGGATCAACGCCAATTTTCTTCGCCAGCTCTTCCTGCTTCGCTCGCTCGTGCGGCACAAATTCATGCAGTGGCGGGTCGAGCAAACGAATCGTCACCGGAAATCCATCCATGGCTTCAAAAATTCCGATGAAATCGCGCCTCTGGAACGGCAGCAGCTTTGCCAAAGCTCGCGCCCGCGCCTCCCGCGAATCGGCAACAATCATCTCCTGAATCGCAAGCTGCCGATCGCCACTCCGCTCGGGATGCTCGAAATCCTTGAAGAACATATGCTCGGTGCGGCAAAGCCCGATCCCCTGCGCGCCCATCTCACGCGCCTTTCGCGCGTCCTGCGGCGTGTCCGCATTAGTCCGCACTTTTAAGCGGCGCATTTGATCGGCCCATTTCATCAGCGTCGCGTAGCTCTCCGGCGGGCTCGGCCGTGCCAGCCTCGTCTCGCCGGTGTAAACCACGCCTTCATTTCCATCGAGCGTCAACCACTCGCCCTCTTTCACGACACGCCCATTCACGCGAATCTGCTTCGCAGCCGCATCAATATCAAGCGCCTCTGCACCCACCACGCAACATTTCCCCCAACCTCGCGCCACAACTGCAGCATGGCTCGTCTTGCCGCCCGTCGCCGTCAGAATTCCCTGCGCCACATACATGCCACCCACGTCTTCTGGACTCGTCTCCCGCCGCACAAGAATTACGCGCTCGCCTCGCGCCGCCCATTCCTCGGCCTCATGCGCGGTGAAGACAGCCTTCCCCACCGCCGCTCCTGGCACCGCATTGATGCCGCTGCCAATCTTGCGTTTCGCAAGATCAGCCTTCGGGATCGAAGAATCGATCACCGGATAGAAAAGCCGCTCGACATCCTCAGGCTTGATGCGAATGAGGGCCTCTTCTTTCGAGATCACGCCTTCGCCAGTGAGGTCCACTGCGATCTTGAATGTCGCCGCAGGCGAACGCTTACCCGTCCGCGTCTGCAACATGTAAAGCTTGCCGTCCTCGACCGTGAACTCGAGGTCCTGCATATCACGATAGTGCTTCTCAAGTTTTACTCGAACCTTTTCGAGCTGGCCGTACACCTTCGGCATGCGCTTCGCCATCTCGGCCAAGTGCATCGGCGTGCGAATTCCCGCGACAACATCTTCGCCCTGAGCGTTTATCAGGAAATCGCCATAGAATATTTTCTCGCCGGTCGATGGATCGCGGGTGAAGCAAACGCCCGTGCCGGAATTTTCGCCGCTATTTCCGAAAACCATCTGCACGACGTTGACGGCCGTTCCCACCAACCCCGTAATCTTCTCCACACGCCGGTAAGTCACCGCCTTCTCCGCCATCCACGATCCGAACACCGCGCCAATCGCGCCCCAGAGCTGCTCTTCAGGATCCTCCGGAAAATCCTTGGATGTCTTCTCCTTGAAATACTTTTTGTACTCTCGACGAGCTCGCGCCAGCCTTCGGCCGGCACTTGCGTGTCGTCCTGCACCTTGAACCGCGCCTTCATCGCTCGCAGCTTTTCTTCAAGGTCGTCCTTAGGAAGTCCGATGACGACTGACGAATACATCTGAACGAATCGCCGGTATGCGTCATACGCGAATCGATCGTTCGACGTGCGTTTCGCGAGCGCTTCTACCGACTTCGAGTTCAACCCCAGATTCAGAATCGTCTCCATCATGCCCGGCATTGATCGCGCCGAACCGGAGCGCACGCTCACGAGCAGAGGATCGCTCGCATCGCCCAACTTCTTCCCGACGACTTTTTCCAGGCGCTTCAAATGCGTCGCCACTTCCGCTCGAAGGCTCGGCGGATACTTCCGGTCATGCTTGTAGAAGTAGTCGCACGCCTCTGTCGTAATCGTGAAGCCCGCGGGAACGGGCAATCCGATCCGCGTCATCTCCGCGAGGCCCGCGCCTTTGCCCCCCAGAAGGTCGCGCATCTCGCCGTCGCCCTCCGCTTTGCCCGCGCCAAAAAAGTAAACGAATTTCAAGCACCACCTCCGAATTTTTCACGTCAACGTCTGGCTTCGAGTAAAACTCAAATTGTCGGCTGGGCGACTGAAATCATTGCCTGACTTCAACAAACTCTTAAATCCCGCCGACGCACTTCAAGCTGCGTCTTCTGAAACCATTTCAGAAAAATCCGCAATCGTCGAAAATTCCTTTAAGAGTGTCGAGAGCAGCGACAGCCGATTCAGGCGTAAATCCTCTTCCTCAGCCATCACTAGAACGTCGTCGAAGAAACGATCCACCGCCGGCCTGAGCCCCGCGATGACTTCAAGTGCTTCTCGATACCTCGCTTCATTCTTGAACGCGCGCGCCTTCTCGCCGATCTGCTGCGAAACTTCATAAAGTTCTCGTTCAGATTTCTCGCGAAGGAGTTCCGGCCGCACCGCGGAGATTCGCAAGCCCGATTTCGCAAGTAATGGTTGCGCCTTTTCTAGAATCTTGCGGATGCGCTTGAATGCCGCCGCGAGCGGCGGAAAATTTCGCGTACTTCGAATCACCTTGAGCGCCTCCACACGCGCCGTCGCGTCCACCAGATCATCGCCGCCGGCTGCGAGAGCCGCGTTCACTTCATCGTACGCAAATCCATGTTTCTCTCGAAGTACGTACCGCGCGCGCTCTTGCATGAAGGCGAGAACTCCAGCCTCGGCCGCAGGTATTACTTCAAGCTTGTGGGCCGCATTTCGATACGCGTTTGCCGCGGTCGAAATGGCTGAGGAAAGCGATAGCGGCAATTTGCGCTCAAGCAAAATCTTAACGATGCCAAGTGCAGCGCGCCTGAGTGCGAAAGGATCGCTTGAACCAGAAGGGATTGCACCGATAGCGAAACATCCCACCAGCGAATCGAGTTTATCCGCGAGCGCCACCGCACACCCTGCCAGATTCCGCGGAATTGGATCGTCAAGCCCGACGGGCCGGTAGTGGTCGTACACGGCCCAGGCCACGTCCGCCGCTTCTCCCTGCGCCCGCGCGTACAGCCCGCCAACGATTCCCTGCAATTCCGGAAATTCGCGGACCATGTCCGTAACCAGATCGCATTTCGCCAGCTCCGCCGCGCGATCCGCATCATCGGCGTGCGCTTCAAGAACTCCGCCCTGACTCCATGTGTTTGCTAGCCAACGCGCCAGCGTTCGCACACGCTCGACTTTATCGTGATAGCTGCCCAGCCTCGACTCGTACGTCACATGCTTAAGCCGCGGCAAATATTCCGCCAGCGGCTTCTTCATATCGCCGTCCCAGAAAAATCGCGCGTCCGCAAACCGCGCACGGAGAACGCGCTCATGTCCGCCGCGAACAAGTCCTTGCCGGTCGCGATCCAGATTAATGATGGCGATGAAGTGCGGCTCAAGTCCGCCGTGTTTGTTCTCGACTGCAAAATATTTCTGATGCCCGCGCATCACCGTAATCAGAATTTCTTTCGGCAACTCGAGATACGCCGGATCGAAATTGCCAATGATCGCAGATGGATATTCATTCAAGTAAGTCACTAGATTCATGAGACTGGGGTCGGGATAGAGGCGCAAGGCCTTTTTCGCGAACGCAACATTCATTGCGACCAAGCTTTTTTTCTCAAGTAAGAATTGAACTTCCTTCTCGATTTTTTTGCGCCGGTCTTCGGGGTGCACGATGACAAAATTCTTGCGCAGCTTGCTGACGTAATCCGCAGGGGTACTCACAGGAATTTTTGCTTTGCCGAGAAATCTGTGGCCGGAGCTTGAAGCTCCCGCTTTAACTCCGGCAATCGTGAACGGCACGACTTTGCCATCGAGCTCCGCAACAATCCAGCGAATCGGACGGATAAATCTCAGTTCGCTCGCGCTTGTCCAGTACATCGAGCGAGGAAAGGAAAGTTCGCGTATCGCTTGAGGTAGAATTTCCGCAAGAACATCCTTCGCCAAGCGCCCGACGATCACTTTTTTTATCGCCAGATACTCGCCCTTCGGCGTTACCACAATTTCAATTTCCTCAAGCGCGATTCCCTGCTTGTCCGCAAAACTTAGCGCGGCGCGCGTCGGCGCGCCGACACTGTCGTACGCCACGGATTTCGGCGGGCCGAGAATTTCCTGCACGATGTCGTCTTGCCGCAAAGCCACTTCACGCGCGATTGCAGCCAAACGCCGCGGCGCACCAAATGTTTCCACGCTTCCCGCGCTCGCGAGTCGATTTGAAACTAAATGCGTCTCAAGTATTTGTTTAAGCTCGCTCGCGGCCTTCGCGATCATCCCTGCAGGAATTTCTTCGCATCCAATTTCGAAAAGCAACTCCCCCCGCGCCGTCATGCTCGAGCTCCGGCCGGTTCATGCGTTGCTGGAGATTGTCGATCGAGCCACGCAGCCGCAACTTTGCAGGCGATCTGTCGCACGCGTCCGATTATCGCGGCGCGCTCCGTGGTCGATATTGCCCCGCGCGCATCGAGAACATTGAAAAGATGCGAACACTTCAAGCACATGTCATACGCGGCAAGAATCGGGAACCTCTTTTTCTCTTCGCCGCGCAAACTCGCGTACGCTTTCAGCAAGCGCTGCGCTTCCGCTTCCGCGAGATCGAACATCTTCCGCGTGCCGGTGGCATCGGCCCACTCGAAGTTATAGCCGGAGAATTGCTGCTCTTCGGCAAATCGCACCTGGCGATACGTCATGTCCTTCGACCACCGCACATCGAAGACGTTGTCCACGCCTTGCAAATACGCGGCGATGCGATCAAGCCCGTAAGTGAGTTCCACGGAAACCGGATCGAGATCAATTCCGCCACATTGCTGAAAGTAAGTGAACTGCGTGATCTCGAGCCCATCGAGAAGCACTTGCCAGCCGATGCCCCACGCGCCAAGCGTCGGCGATTCCCAGTTGTCCTCTTCAAATCGGACGTCGTGTTCCTTGAGATTGATTCCGATCGCGCGCAAACTCGCGAGATACAGATCCTGAATATCCGTGGGCGTGGGCTTAAGTATCACTTGAAGTTGGGTGTGCTTGTAAAGCCGGTTTGGATTTTCGCCGTAGCGTCCATCCGCGGGGCGCCGGCTCGGCTGCGCGTAGACAACGCGATAATGCTCGGGACCGAGGACGCGCAAAAAAGTTTCAGGATGCATCGTGCCGGCGCCGACTTCAACATCGTACGGCTGCTGTAGCACGCAGCCCTTCTCCGTCCAGTAGCGCTCCAATGTAAACAGCAAATCCTGAAACGTGAGCCCGTGCGGCTTTACCGTCGCGGGTATTTTCGCTTTCGTCTTGGCAGCTCGTTCACTCAAATTTTCTGCTCCCACATTTTCCGCGAAGTCAGCCTCTTCTCCGCTTGCCATTCTATCCAATCGAGCGCGATGGAAGTAATTTCGCGCACTGCAATCGGCGGCGCCTTCACTTCAACCAATTGTTCAAGTTTCTGCGTCGTCATTCGTTTCATCAGTGCAATAGTTTCTTTAGGTAACACTCGTGATCCAATCGGACGGCACCGCGAGCATGCCAGTCCGTGAAGTCCCGGCGCAACGAACGCTGGCTCTTCTCTCATCGGGCGCCCGCAGATTACGCAACTATCGAGTGGCGGCATCCAGCCCGCGAGCTTCAACGTCCACAAACAAAAATATGCAAGTGGCACTTCCGATTTGTGCGTAGCCTTGACGGCGCGTGCGCAGAGCAAAAGCAAACGAAACGGCGCGTCAAGCGCTTCTTTCTCTGGAAGTACAACTTCAGATATTTCGCTGAACAGCGCTAGCGCTGCACCCGATTCGTAATCGCTGAAAAGTTCAAGAAAAGATTCAACAAGCTCGGTCTGCGTGATGGTCACGAGATCGCGGCGCTCGCGTTCAAAATACCAAATGCGAATATAACTCAGCCGCTCAAGCGTTGAGCCGAATTTGCTCTTCGTGCGTTTCGCGGCTTTCGCCACGCCGCGCATGCGTCCGGAGCTGCGGCTCAGAAAGCTGACGATCCGGTCGGCTTCGCCGAGTGGATAACTTTGAAGAATGATGGCCTCGGATTCGTGGAGTGGCATCGGCGTGTCGGCCCGCCGACCTACGGCTCGTTCGCGGCGCTCGCGAATTCCGCGCCCAAGTTGCATCCGCGAACGTACAGGCCGGACGAGCCGTCAACTGCAGAATGAAATTTTTATCACAGCCGCGCGAGCGGCGCAATTAAATATGCGCCACCGAACTCTCAAATTATCAGTTCAGCTTTAGTCGTCGTGCTTTCATCGCGGCGGCAAACCAGATAGAGTGTCTCCGCAAGATTTCCATTTACTGCCCGCAGCGAAATCGTTCACGCAATTTCGCCGCGGCGGGCTCGAACGGTTCGCTGAGTGCCCAATGAACGTTGTCATGAATTCGGAGATCGCGCGCGTGGATGTAGTTGGCGTCGGCCTGAACGCCACGGATACGATTATCCGACTGCCGAATTTTCCAGCTTTCGATTCAAAAGTAAGGCTTCTCTCCTCCGATGTGCGCGCGGGCGGCCAGGTCGCCTCGGCAATGGTCGCATGCCAACGTTGGGGCTTGCGCACTCGGTACGTCGGAAAAGTTGGCGATGACTGGGCCGCTGATTTCCAACAGCAGCAACTCGACGCCGAACACCTCGAGAGCCATCTGATTCGCGAACCGAATTGCGCCAGCCCCGCATCTTTCATTCTGGTGGACACGCGTTCGGGCGAACGAACTGTGCTCTGGGGCCGAGACCAGCGCGTCGAATTGAGACCTGAAGAAATAAAACGCGAGTGGATCGATTCCGCTTCGGTGCTGCTCGTAGATGGGCACGACACCGCGGCGGCCGCGCTTGCGGCGCGTTGGGCGCGTGAAAAGCAAATTCCTGTGATCGGGGATTTCGACAATCTTTATCCTGGAGTTCAAGCATTACTTGAGAATGTGGATTACCTCATCACTTCGAGTGCATTTCCTGCGCGGCTTACGAACGAGAGCGATCTTCCAAAAGCCCTGCGTCAGATTCAAGCGCAGTTCAAGTGTTCCTTGATGGCTGCAAATCTCGGACGCGACGGTGTGATTGGATGGGACGGAATGCGATTCTTCTATTCGCCTGCTTTTCAGGTGAACGCGATTGATACCACCGGCGCGGGCGATATTTTTCATGGGGCGTTCGTATATGGAGTTGTGAAAGGAATGAGCGTTGAGCGAAATTTGGAATTCAGTTGCGCTGCGGCGGGACTTGCTTGCACTGGGATTGGCGCGCGCGGCGCGATTGCTACGCTCGATGAAATCGAGCAGCTGATCCGCACGGGCAAGCGGCACGAATCGCGGTATCGCGCCGAGGATTTGGAGAAGGCTGTGGCGTCGAGTTGAAGTGCGAGTTAAAGTGCCAATTAAAGCGAAGGCTGCATGATTCCGCTGAAGAATCTCAATCCGCTCAATTCGTTTCCTGGCGTGACGGTGGCTCTCATCATCGTGAATTTTCTCGTGTTTTTTTGTCAGCTTTCGCTCGACCAGCACGCTGCGGATCTTTTCATCCTGCACTACGGCGTCGTGCCGCGGCAGTTGCAGTTTGCGCTTGCGGGCCAGCATGGACTTACGATCGTTGATGCCGTGATACCGCTTTTCACCTCGATGTTTTTGCACGGCGGCTGGCTGCACATTATCGGCAACATGTGGTTCCTCTGGATTTTCGGCGCTAACGTCGAAGATCGCCTCGGCCATTTTCCGTATCTGGGTTTCTATCTGATTTGCGGAATCGGATCGGGAATCGCGCAGGCGGCGTTCAGTTGGGGCTCGCGGATTCCGGCAATCGGCGCGAGCGGCGCGATTGCCGGGGTTCTCGGCGCACACATTCTTTTCTTCCCTTCGAGCCGAATCCTCACGCTCATTCCGCTCTTCATTATTTGGTTCACGGCGCGAGTGCCTGCCGTCGTATTCATCGGATTGTGGTTCCTCCTGCAACTCATGAGCGGCCTCGGCTCGCTCGGGCCCGCGGGCATGCAGGCGAACGGCGGCGTTGCGTGGTGGGCGCATGTCGGCGGATTTCTCTTAGGCATAGCGCTCGCACTGCCGAAACGCACGCGGCGGCCGAATTATTATTACGGCCAGGCCTAACCGCCTTTTCTTGTTCGCTCGTTGCTTCATGTCTTGAATTCAATCCTTTACTTCGCTACGAAATTTGCCAGCCAGTCGCCGCATTCGCGGGTGCCTAGCGAGCCGCCGAGGTCGGGCGTGGTCTTCCCTTCCTTGAGGGCGGCGCGGACGGCGGCTTCGATGCGCTTTGACGCGTCTGGCAGGCCGAGATAATCGAGCATCATTGCGCCGGTGAGTGCCGAACCCATCGGATTCGCTTCATTTTTTCCGGCGATTGTCGGCGCGGAGCCATGGACGGGCTCGAACATTGAGACTTGACCCGGATGAATATTTCCTGAGGGCGCGAGGCCGAGGCCGCCCGCGATTTGCGCGCCGACGTCACTGGCGATGTCGCCGAACATATTGCACGTCACGATCACCTGGAATTGCGACGGGTCGCGGATGATCTGCATCAGCAGATTGTCAATGAATTGGTGGCTCGATTGAATCTCTGGATATTCGGTGCGCATTTTTTTGAAGAGGCGCTGCCAGAGATCGTGGCCGAAGGCGAGAGCGTTCGATTTGTCGCTCATGCAGAGCTTGGTTAGTTTGTTGTTGCGCGCGTATTCGAAGGCGTAGCGAAGGATGCGCTCGACGCCTTTGTAAGTGTTTACGTCTTCCTGCAGCGCAATTTCGTCTGGCGTGCCCTTCTTGAAAATTCCGCCCATGCCGACGTAGGAGCCTTCCGTGTTTTCGCGAAAAACGACGAAGTTGATATCGCGCTCGGTGCGATCGCGGAGCGGCGTGAGCCGCGGATCGAGCAGAACGCAGGGGCGAACATTCACGTAGAGATCGAGTTTGAATCGCAAGCCGAGAAGAATGTCGGCGGCGTGTTGATTCGAGGGCACGCGCGGATCGCCCATGGCGCCGAGAAGAATCGCGTCGAAATCGCGGCGGAACATTTCGGGCGCGTCGGCGGGAAGCGTGGTGCCGTCGCGGAGGAAGCGATCCGCGCCCCAATCGAAATTTGTAATTTCGAGTTTCGTTCCCTCCCGGGCTACGGCTGCCTGGACCACTTTTACTGCTTCAGGGATAACTTCTTTGCCTATACCGTCACCGGGGATGATGGCGATGCGTTTCGGCATTGCGGGCTTGGTCATGGGTTGGTTTTCCTCGCGATTGGCAGGCGCGGGAAGCTAGCGTCGGCATCGAGACGTGTCAATGAATGCCCGGTGGGTAAACGACAGGCGACGGAAAACCGGTCTAAGCGGGCTACTGCAGACCTACTATTTGTGTCCCGGTTAGAAACGCTTTCTAGTGTTTGTTTTCTGTGGATTACGGTGATTTCTAATTGTTTTGGTGGCCCGGTTAGAAAACTACTTCGGGTGCGTCGTAGCACCAGCATCCTGACGGCAATTTTGCGCGAGGTAAACGGGGCCGAAATTCGCCGGCAAGATGCCCTTCGAGACGCAGGGCAGGCCGGCGCGACGGAAGAAAATTCGAGTAGTGCTTCGCAATACCCTGTAATTTTGACTCGATTAGAAATGGGTCGTGATGTTTGTTTTGTAGGGCTTATGGCGAATTCTAATCGTTTTGGTGTAGCGATTAGAATGGATCTGGTGGAGCGCCGGGCGGGCCGCAAGCTACTTGCAAACGTCGATCTCAGAGGCTGGGCGAAAAAACGCCGGCAGGATGCCCTTCGAGGCTCAGGGCAGGCCGGCGCTACGAGTGACTGCCGAGTGTTGGCCGCCGCTGAGATGAATTTTTGCGCGAGGCGAAGATGTTTCGAATCGCTGAATCGGTGTTTCGGTCGCGGGGGTGCCGTTCGCTCGCGCTCAGAGTAAACCGCGAAGAGATGCGCGCAGTTCTGCCCAGATTTTTCTCTGCTCCATCCAGCGCTTGAATTGGAGTATTCGTTCATACTCCATTTACGCTAGCACGGCGCGCCGCGGGATGAAAGAGCAGGGGTATGTGGATGCGACTACCGCAATTTTGTGAAACGGGAATACACGAAGTGGGGCCTCGGGCTCTGAATTGAATTCCAGGCGGCGCGTATCAAAACGCGTTTACGGCCCGCGGCGTCTGAAATAAATGCGAAGAACCGGCGGGACGCCGGCCGTACAAGAGGCTCGATCGCCGACGGTCCGCGTTGTTTTGCGCTCGAGCATGGTCCGTCTCCACATCACCATGCGCCCCGCGGGTACGAGCAAATCTCAGTAAGGGTTGGCATCGCGCAAGACCGCGAATGGAAAGCAAGCGGCCAAGATCTCTATTCAGTGCAAGCGCGCCGCAAAAGCATCGTAATTGCTATCCCTGGTAGTTTCCGGTTTCGGGCCATCTACTTGGTGGTTGGATGGTGTACAAGGAACTACGCCGTGAACTAACCGTGGCGCTCGCCGCCGGAGGAAAATCCTCGATGACCAATCTACGCGTGCTCGATGGTGCTGGCGTCATTGGCGGTACAAAGATTCTCGTGCAATCGCGCCGAACGAAAGTCTTGCTCGACTTTGGAATTAACTTTTCGTCTTGGAATTCCTACTTTGAAGAGTACCTCAAGCCGCGCTCGTCGAGGGGTCTGCTCGACGCCGTGAAAGTAGGATTGTTGCCTCGACTGCCCTGCATTTATCGAAATGATTTCTTGCCTCCGGGAATGGACGTTTGGAGTGGACTCGCTCTTCCCGATTTTGCCAAGGAATCCATCGATGCGATCCTAATCTCGCACGCTCACCTTGACCATTGCGGAAGTCTCTCATACGTCAAGGACGACATTCCAATCGTCACGACCGTTTGCACAGCGTTTCTCATGAAGGCTATTCAGGAATCGGGCAAGAGCGATTTTGAAAAGGAGATCAACTTCTGCATTCCGCGAGAAGAGAAAAACGGCGTGCTGAAAGCCACTGACTATCGCAAGGGGCCATCCCGCCAGCGGCCGTTTCACGTGACTGATCACCTCGGATTGTCTCCGGATGCAGCCACCTTCTGGTCGAATACAATAGTCTCAAGGGCGCTCATTCCGCGTCCGCTGCAGAAACTGGACAAGATTGGAGACATTTCGGTTCGCAGCTTTCCAGTCGATCACTCCGTACCGGGATGTGCCGCTTTCCTCCTCGAGACAGAAGACGGTGCGATTGCCTACACCGGCGACCTCCGATTACATGGAGCCGAGGGGGTGGCCACCCAAGAATTTGCCAGGAAAGTCGGTGCGGCTGGGGTGGACATCTTGCTGTGTGAAGGTACCAGAGTGAGCAGGATTGTGGACGAAAATATCACCGAGGCTGACGTGCGCGACGCAACATTCGAGGTGGTTCGCAAAGCGAACGGGCTTGTCGTCGCCGATTTTGGTTCTAGGAACATCGAGAGGCTACAGACATTTAGAAATATCGCTGAAGAATCCGGAAGAAGCCTCGTGCTAATGCCCAGGGACATTCACCTTCTCCGGGCGAACTATTTGGCCTCGGGGCATGGCCTTGATCCGATGGTGGATCCTGCCATCCAGCTTTACCAGGAAGAGAAGGCAAGCGACTCCAGTTCCGACCGGACAATCTACGAGACATACTCGGGGAAATTGACAAATGCTGAAACGGTGTCCAAGGCAGTAGGAAGATACATCGTTTGCTTTAGCTATTGGGACGTAAATGAACTGATTCTGATCGAGCCAGGCCCCGGTTCAGTGTATATCTACTCATCTAGCGAAGCATACAGCGAAGAACAATGCGCTGATATGTGGCGCTTGCGGAATTGGTTAGAGCTTCTTGGCATTCAGGCATACGGGCTGCCAGATCCCGAAACTGGCAAGCCGATGCCGTCCGAGAGGCGCTTTCACGCTTCCGGGCATGCGTCTGCTGACGACCTTCTCAAAATAATAGACCTCGTGAATCCGAAAGTATTGATTCCTATCCACACCGAGGACCCAGATTTCTTTCGAGAGCGTTGTGTCAAAGACCGTATCGTCCGCATTCCCCAGCTACTTGAGGCGATCGCTCTTTGATCGACATGAATTAATTCCTCGGGGACCTATCAGTTAAGTAAAAACGTCCAGCGATCTGAGCAGACTGCGCCGGCGATGACACGGATTTCGGCGGGTAGAAAACGCCTGCGAAAGGCGGATGGTTAGACCGGGCAAACGCCGGATCAATCGGCGAGGACAAGTTCCGTCTCAACTACTCCTTTGCGGGTCTGCGTGAATTGTGTCTTTACTTCGATGCCCAAGCAACCGGCGTAGTGGAGCAATTTGTCGACACTCTTGTTGGCGATTTTACCGTTGAGCAATTCACTGATGCGCGGCTGAGGCTCTCGGAGGATGAGTTGCAATTCTTTTTGTGAATATTTTCTGGCACGTTTCAAGATGGCTTGATACAACTCGGCCTTAAATTTCCCGCGGTCGCCTGCTCGCGCGAAAAACCGAGGTCATCAAGCACGCTGCCGTGCGTCACCTGGGCTGACTTTCTACCTGTTCTTTTCAAGTCTCTTCTCCTCTGCCAATCGGGCCTTCAAAGCCTTGAAGCGGCCGTTTACGAGCGCGAGCTTAGCAGCATACTGGCTCAATTATACAACTAGATGTATAGGAACCGTCTAGGCTGTAATTGCTAACGGGGGGATGCAGATTCCTCAGCGCATCATCGCCGGATGCGGTTCGGAATGACATGGTGGTGTGGGCGGAGACGATGCAAAGCGATGGGCGGCGGCGATTGGGCTTTCAAAAGCGTGCCGGGCGTGAAGCCCGGCGCTACACGAGGTGATGCGCGAGTTGAGTCTAGATTGGTTGTGCAAGGAACGCGAAAGAAAACCGCCGGCAGGATGGCCTTCGAGGCTCATGGCAAGCAGGTGCGACGTGGTTAGGCGGGTTCGGGAGGGAGGGCTTCGTCGCCCATGCTGCGTTCTGTGATGTAGACGCCGGTTAGGACGAGGGCGCCTCCGGTTAGGAGGTGGCCGGTGAAATGTTCGCCGAGGAAGATGACGCCGAGGATCATGGCTAGGATTGGCTCGATGTAGGTTGTGGCGGCTAGCCGCGAAGCGTCCATGTGGCGTAGCGCCCAGTAGTAGATCAAGTAGCCGACGACCGAGCTTAGCGCCGCCATGTAGCCCAGGCCTGCCCAGCCGGCCCAGCCTACGCTTGACCAATCGAGATGAATCCATTCGTAGATCGCGAGAGGAAGCAGGCAGACGGCGGCGACCAGGAAATTGTAGAAGTTCATGGTGACTGTGTCGTAGCGATTGACGACTTTTTTGGCCAGGACGGCGTAGATGGAATAGCCGGTGACGCTGGCGCCGGTGATGAGATCGCCCTTGATGGTGCCGGAGCCGAAGGATGCGAAACCGTTTTCGGAGGCGAGAATCAGGACGCCGATGAAGCAGAGGGCCATGCCGATGATTTTGCCGCGGGAAATGCTTTCGAGGCCTGAGAGGCCGGCGAGCAGCATGACGACGACGGGCGCGATGGCGATGATGATGGCGGAATGGCCTACGGTGGTGTACTTGAGTCCGAGCGAAAAGCCACCTTGGTTAATCAGAACGCCGAAAAAGCCTAGCAGGACGAATGTCTTGATGTCGCGGCGATCGAGTTTTGTGCGGCGGGGCGTGAAGAAAAAAATTACCGACATTATGAGCGTCGCGAGCTCGAGGCGTGAAGCGACAAGCATCATCACGGGCAAGTGGCGGAAGGCAATTTTTCCGGCGATGAAATTAACGGTCCAGATGAGGACCATGAGCGAGAGCATGGTGAAGAGGAGGAGGGGTTTAGGGGGTTGTTTTTTCATTGGCAGGCGGGCGAAGGCGAAAGGCGGGCGCAGTCCCTCGACGCTCGGGATAAACAAGCAGCGCCCCCACGAAGTTCATTCGCGACGCGCGGCATTTAGGTGAGCGTCACCTTTCGTTGTGTTAGAGATTCGATGCGATCGAGGCGCGGCTCGTAGCCGATGCCGGGGGCCGTTGGCACCTTGATGGTGCCTTGCGGCGTGACTTCGACTTCGGGAGTGATGATGTCTTCGGTCCAGTAGCGGCGGCTGGCGGAGACATCGCCGGGGAGAACGAAATTCGGGAGCGTCGAGAGCGCGATATTTTGGGCGCGGCCGATGCCGGACTCGAGCATGCCGCCGCACCAGACGGGAATTCCCTTCTCCTCGCAGATGTCGTGGACGCGGCGAGCGGGTGTGTGGCCGCCGACGCGGCCCATTTTGATGTTGATGATTTGGCAGGCGCCGAGTTCGATGGCGATGCGGGCGTCGGCTGGGGAATGGATGGATTCGTCGAGGCAGATTGGAGTTTCGAGCTGCTTTTGAAGCTTGGCGTGATCGTGTATGTCGTCCCAGGCTAGCGGCTGCTCGATCATGATGAGGTAGAAGGGGTCGAGTGTTTTCAGGTGCGGGGCGTCTTCGAGGCGATAGGCGGAGTTGGCGTCGACCATCAGGCGAATGCGCGGCCAGCGATTGCGCAGGGCTTGGACGGGATGGATGTCCCAGCCGGGCTTGATTTTGATTTTGATGCGCTGATAGCCGGCGGCTAGTTCGTTTTCTACTTTGGCGAGAAGTTCTTCGATGCTTGGCTGGATGCCGATGGAAACGCCGCAGGGGATTTCGTTTCGCGCGCCGTCGAGCAATTGCCAGAGCGGAGTGTTGCGGATTTTGGCTTCGGCGTCCCAGATGGCGGATTCGATGCCGGCCTTCGCCATGTTGTGGCCGCGGATGGGGCCGAGGAGATCGAAGATTTCGCGGGCGGCGCTGAATTCGCGGCCTTTCAGCATGGGCCAGATGTGATCGCTGATGATGTGCCAGGCGGTTTCGACGGTTTCGTAGGAGTAGAAGGGATCCTCGCCGGCTACGACTTCGCCCCAGCCGGGGACGCCGTCTACATCAACTTCAACTAGCAGGATGCGGCGGTGGTGAGAGGCGCCGAAGCTGGTTTGGAAGGGCGCGATCAGATCGAGATGAATTTCCCGCAGGCAGGCTTTTTTTAAATGCATGAATTCCCTGCACCTCCCTCTCGCGATTCCTGGATATTTTTAGTGCTGACTCTGATTCGCTGGAAATATTTCCGCCGCGACGGATGCGACGGGTTGCAACATGTATTCTGCGTTTGCGCCGCGCGTGGCGATGCCGGTTGCTGTGAAGCCTCTCGCGAAGCAGCTTTCGAATTGGGCGCGTACGTCGGATTGGATGCGTTGCGCGGCGGCGCGATCTTTTAGTCTCAACTCCGTGACGTTTAGCGGCACGGAAATTGTGGCGGCACCGGTGGGCGGCTCGGATTGCGTCTGTGGCCGCGTTGCTTGCGCGTGAACTTCGACGGATGCGGCGGCGAGCAGCGAATTCACGTGGGGCGAATCGAGCCACCATTCGGCGACCAGGCGATCGGTGGGCATGCCGGCGTGGAGCGGGCTTTCCGTGACGCCGTAACAATTGGGGATGAATCGGCGGGCGATGGCGCCAAGGCGCATGAAATTGAAATGGGCGTTTTTCAGTTCGAGGGGATCGAATGTCCATTCGACGAGCTGGAAGCCTCGGGCGAGCGCGTCGTCGCGCTGAAAGAGTTTTAGTTTGCGGCCGACGCCGCGATCGCGGAAGGGTTCGAGGACGGCGGTCATGTGGGAATGGAGGAAAGGGCGGCCTTCGTGGACGCCGGCGAGCGCGAGAGTGAATCCGACCATTTCGTTTCCGGCGTAGGCGCCGAGGATTTGGCCGCCGGTTTCCTGCGCGACGACGAAGATTGCTGTGGGGACGAGAATGCCCTGGCCCCAGGTGACGCGTTCGAGGCGGAGGCACTCTTCGTATTCCGCGATGGTGCGGCAGTGGCGGATTTCGATGGGAGCCGGGCTCACCGCGGCTGCTTCGATTCGTTCCATAGCTCTTCCATTTGCGGGCGATCGGCGTCGGCTAAGGCTGCGCCGCGGCGCTTGGCTTCTTTTTCCATCCATTGGAAGCGGCACCTGAATTTTCGATTGGCTTTTAGGAGGGCGATTTCGGGATCGAGGCCGAGGAAACGCGCCACGTTGGCAGCGACGAAGAGAAGATCGCCGACTTCTTCTTCGATGGCTGCGTTGGAGGTGTTTGTGGCGCTGACATTTTGGTGCGCTGGCTTTGAGATTTCGGCACGGAGTTCGTTGGACTCTTCTGCGGCCTTGGCGAGGATGTCTTCTAATTTCTCCCAGTCGAAGCCGATTTTTGCGGCGCGGCGGGTGAGCTGGTTGGCTTCCATCAATGCGGGGAGCGAGCGCGGGATGCCGTCGAGAAGCGATTCGTGGCGCTTCGCTTTGACGCCCGGTCCTGATTTCTTCTCTTCGGCTTTTTTTTCTTCGGCTTTCAGGCGCTCCCAATTTTTTAGAACTTGCTTGGATGTAGAGGCTTTGACGTCGCCGAAAACGTGGGGATGACGGCGAACCATTTTGGTGTGGACGGATTCGATTACGTCGCGGATGTCGAATTGATGAGTTTCCGAGGCGATGAGCGAGTGAAATATGATTTGGAGGAGCAGGTCGCCGAGTTCGGATGAAAATTCCTTCGCGTCGCCGCTGTCCATTGCGTCGAGGACTTCGTGCGTTTCTTCGAGGAGGAAGGTGCGGAGGGATTTGTGCGTTTGTTCGCAATCCCAGGGGCAGCCGCCGGGGGCGCGCAGTTGTGCTTGCAGCGCGAGCAAATCTTCGAAGAGATCGCCGGCGCGGCGGTTGGATTGGTTACCGTTTGCGGTCGAGACTATCGAGTCAAGCGCCGGTTTGTTGCGGGCGCGCTTGCGAGCTAACGCTTTCTTGGATTGAGCTTTAGATGGTCGTCGTGACGACACGCGGTTGGACGCGCTCCTGGTTGAAATCACAGTTTACGGTTGGCTCGTTTAATTGACAAGGTTCATAACATCGAAGGTCCTGAATTCGATTGAAGAAAGGCCTGGCGGGTCTGAGACCCGCCCCTACGGTACGCGATTGATTTTGAGCGAGCCAGAAACGGAGCGGTGGCCTCCAATGTCCACAGTGGCCTTGCTTGTCGGCGATGTTCTGCGGATGCTAGACTGAATTATTGGCGCGATTGCGCGT
>Ga0302179_10000664_pt1 | contig 22203 bp, 23 predicted proteins | sample I_Palsa_E3_1_FD_198788 | JGI IMG/M metagenome (GOLD analysis project Ga0302179, IMG submission 198788) | Peat permafrost microbial communities from Stordalen Mire near Abisko, Sweden - I_Palsa_E3_1 | ecosystem: Environmental > Terrestrial > Soil > Palsa > Peat permafrost | place: Sweden...
GCTCGTCCCAGTACTCCGTGCAGGCCCTCTGGACGGCCGCCCAGCACAAGCTGCCGATCGTGTACGTGATCATGCGCAACGAGGAGTACTCCATCCTCAAGTCGTTCGCGGTGCTCGAGGAGACACCCGGGGTGCCCGGCCTGGACCTGCCCGGGATCGGCATCGCCGCCCTGGCGCGCGGCTGGGGGTGCCACGCCGTCGACGTCGGGACCACCGACGAGCTTGACCAGGAGTTCAAGGCGGCCCTGGGCGCCGACACCACCACAGTCATCGTCGTCCGCACACAGCCCCAGCAGGCGATGCTGTAATGGATCTCAGGCGTGGTCGACGAACAGGTCCACTTCGGGTTCGGCGCCGGGCTGGTAGGCGTACTGGTCGAAGTCAATGACGCCCTCGGCGAACCCCAGCGCACACAGGGTCATCTCCGGTCAGCCTGACTCTGGCTCCGGGTTGTCCTTTAGTCGGCGCCGGGACGCTTCGACCTCGGCTTCGGCCTCGGTGCGGTCGGCCCAGGACTGTCCTTCGACGCACTTGCCCGGTTCCAGCTGCTTGTAGATCAAGAAGAAGTGCTCGATCTCAAGCCGGTCGAATTCGGGTAGGTGGTGCAGGTCGCGCAGGTGCTCCTGGCGTGGGTCACTCGCGGGCACGCAGAGGATCTTGTCGTCAGGGCCATTTTCGTCGATCATCCGGAACATGCCGATGGGGCGGCTGCGGATCAGGCAGCCGGGGAACGTCGGTTCCAGCACGAGCACAAGCGCGTCGAGCGGGTCACCGTCCTCGCCCAGGGTGTCCGGCACGAAGCCGTAGTCGGCCGGGTACACGGTCGAGGTGAACAGCGTCCGGTCCAGCCGGATCAGGCCGCTTTCGTGGTCGACCTCGTACTTGTTCCTGCTGCCCCGCGGGATCTCGATGATGACGTCGAATTCCATGGCTGTGGCTCCTGCTTCAGGCCGGCGGCGTGCCGAGGAGCAGCGGGTAGGCCCGCCGATCGAGTCGGCCGGATAGGTCGAGGTGGATGAATTTCTCCTCGGTGTACTCGTCCAGGGCGTGCGGCCCGAGCTCGCGGCCAAGACCGCTCTGCTTGTATCCGCCGAACGGGTAGGCCGCGTTGACCATGTGCCAGTCGTTGATCCAGACCGTGCCGGCCTCGAGCTGGCCGGCTACGTCGAGCGCCCGCTGGTTGTCGGTGCTCCAGACCCCGGCCGACAGCCCGTACTCGGTGTCGTTGGCGATCCGGATGGCCGCCTCGGTGCTCTCGGCGCGGATCACCGCGAGGACCGGACCGAAGATCTCCTCGCGCGCGATCGTCATGTCGTTGCGGACGTCGGTGAAGATCGTCGGCTCGACCCAGAAACCGCGCTCGAACTGCGGGCCGGCCGGCCTGCCCCCGCCGTAGACCAGCTTGGCGCCCTCGCCGTGGCCTGAGGCGATGTAGCGCAGGATCCGGTCTTGGGCCTCGGCCGAGATGACCGGGCCGAAATCCGTGGCGGGGTCGAGGGGGTCGCCGATCGAGATCGTCCTGGCCCGCTCGATCAGCCGCTCGACGAACCTGTCGTACACCGCGTCGGCCACGATGATCCGGGTGCCGGACTCGCACGCCTGCCCCTGGTTCATCAGGCAGCCGAACAGCGTGCCGTCCGCGGCCAGCGCCAGGTCGGCGTCGTCCAGGACGAGGTTCGGCCCCTTGCCGCCGAGCTCAAGCGTGAGCCGTTTGACGTTGCCCGCGGCCAGCCGCATGATCTCCCGCCCGACGGCGGTGGACCCGGTGAAGGCGATCTTCCGCACGTCCGGGTGGCTGGCCAGCCGGGCCCCGACGACGGGGCCCTCGCCCGGCACTACGTTCAGCACCCCCGGCGGCAGCCCGCACTCCTGCGCGATCCTGGCGAACTCAAGCAGGGTCAGCGGGGTGTGCTCGTCGGGCTTGACCACGATGGTGTTGCCCGCGGCCAGCGCCGGGCCAATCTTCCACATGGCCAGCAGCAGCGGGAAGTTCCAGGGCACGATGGCGGCGCACACGCCGATCGGCTCGCGGCGGACGATGCCGCTGGCCAGCGTGGGGACCTGCATCAGCGGCCCGGTCCGCTCGAAGGCGTAGCTGCGGGCCAGGTTGGCGAAGTAGCGCAGGTGGGCGATGGAGAAGCCGATCTGGAAGGCCCCGGCCTGGCGGACCGGCGCGCCGTTCTCCAGCGCCTCGAGGACGGCCAGGTCGTTAACCTGCTCGGTGAGCCGGTCCGCGATCGCGTCGAGCACGGCCGCCCGCTCGGCCGGCGGCGTCAGGCGCCAGCGGCCGTCGAGGTGCGCGGCCTTGGCCGCGGCGATCGCCCGGTCGGCGTCCTCACGGCCGCCCTTGGCCACGCCGGCCACCAGTTCCTCGGTGGCCGGACTGCGGATCTCGAACCGGTCGTCGGTGTCAACCCAGTCCCCGTCGATGAGCATGGCGTAGCGCCGGACAGTATCCATCCCGGTCCCCTTTCGCGGTTTGACCCAAGACGCTAAGCCGGAGGCCGTCCGCGGATAACGTGCTGGCAATACGAGGATGGGCCGGTCCCTCGGCCCGCCGGCACAACGGTTGTGCCGCCGTACCAACGCTCGGCGGCAGGCTTGATACCGCGGACCGACGACCGCCCGGGCCGGGCGCCGGAGAATAAGCCCGTGACGAACCTGGCGATGAACCTGACGGACACCACCCGCGCTCACGCCGGCCGGGTGGCGGTGCGGGTGGACAACGCGGCGATGACCTACCGGGCCCTAGACGACGCGAGCGCCCGGGTGGCCGGGCTGCTGCACGAGCGCGGCCTCAAACCCGGCGACCGGGTCGGCATCATGATGCCCAACGTCGCCGAGGTCCCCGTGGTGTACTACGGCGTGCTCCGGGCGGGCGGCGTGGTCGTTCCGATGAACCCGCTGCTGAAGGCCCGGGAGGTCGCCTATTACCTGGGCGACTCCGGGGCCGGGCTGATCTTCGCCTGGCACACGTTCGCCGACCAGGCCCGCATCGGCGCGGAGCAGGCCGAGGCGGAATCCATCGTGGTGGACGAGGTCGGCTTCCCCGACCTGCTGGCCTCCGCCACTCCGGACTACCAGGTCGCGGACGCTGCCGACGACGACACCGCGGTGATCCTCTACACCTCGGGCACGACCGGCCACCCGAAGGGTGCCGAGCTCACCCATGGCAACCTCATCAGCAACACCGAGGTGACGCGCACCGACATCGTCCAGGCCGGCCCCGACGACGTGATATTCGGCGGGCTTCCGCTGTTCCACGTGTTCGGGCAGACGGCCGCGCTCAACGTCGCGGTAGCGGCCGGGGCGTGCCTGACCCTGCTGCCGCGGTTCGACGCCGAGCACGCCCTGCAGATCATCTCCGGCCACCGGGTCACCGTCTTCGAAGGCGTGCCGACCATGTACGTGGCGCTGATACACGCACCTGACCGCGCGGACTACGACACCTCTTCGCTGCGGGAGTGCATCTCCGGCGGCGCGGCCCTGCCGGTCGAGGTGCTGCGCGGCTTCGAGGAGGCGTTCGGCGTCCCGGTGCTTGAGGGATACGGCCTGTCGGAGACCTCGCCGGTCGCCTCGTTCAACCTGCCCGGCCGGGAGCGCAAGCCCGGCTCGATCGGCACACCCATCCGGGACGTCCAGATGCGCGTGGTGGACAAGGAAGACCACGAGCTTCCCGAGGGTGAGGTCGGCGAGATCGTGATCCGCGGGCCGAACGTGATGAAGGGCTACTGGCAGCGTCCCGAGGCGACCGCCGAGGCGCTCGCCGGCGGCTGGTTCCACACCGGTGACCTAGCCCGGGTCGACTCCGACGGCTACTTCTACATCGTGGACAGGAAAAAGGACCTGATCATCCGCGGCGGCTACAACATCTACCCGCGGGAGATCGAGGAGTTGCTCTACGAGCATCCCGCGGTCGCCGAGGCCGCCGTCATCGGCCTGCCGCACTCCTCCCTGGGCGAGGAGGTCGGGGCCGCGGTGACCCTCAAGCCAGGGGCCGCTGCCACCGCCGAGGAGCTGCGCGACTACGTCAAGGGCCAGGTCGCGGCGTACAAGTACCCGCGGCACGTGTGGATCATGGACGCGCTGCCCAAGGGCGCGACCGGCAAGATCCAGAAGCGGGATATCGTCATCCCGGCCGACCTGCGCGAGCTGTGAGGCTGCGCCCGTGAGGCTGCTGCTGCTCGCTCCGCCGGGCGCCGGCAAGGGCACCCAGGGAGAGCGGCTGGCGGCTTGGTCCGGCGCCCGGCACATCGCCGCCGGTGACCTGCTCCGGGCGCAAGCCCGTGCCGGGGGCCTGCTGGGTCGCGAGATCGCCGCCTACCAGGCCCGCGGCGATCTGGTCCCCGACCAGATCGTGCTCAACGCGCTGACCCCGGCCGTCACCGAGGCGGCCGCCCGCGGCGGGTACATCCTGGACGGCTTCCCGCGGACCCTCCCGCAGGCCGTCGCCGCGGCCGACCTCGCGGCCCGGCTCGGCGTGACGCTGTACGCGGCGGTCTACCTGCACGCGCCGGAGTCGGTGCTGACCCGGCGGCTGCTGGACCGCGCCAGCCAGAGCGGGCGCTCCGACGACAGGGCCGACGTGATCCGGCACCGGCTCCAGGTGTTCGCCGAGACGACGGGCCAGCTCGTCCCCTACTACGCCGAGCGGGGCATCCTGGTCGCGATCGACGCCGACCAGCCCCCGGACTCCGTCACGGCCGACATCCAGGCCGGGCTGTCCCGGCTCTCGCTGCCCCGCTCGTGAGATCACTGATCCGATTCTGGCTTGCGTCGCGGTTCCAGCTGGCGGACCTCGAGGAGGTCCATGCCCAGCGCCTCGATCTCAGCCAGCACGCCGTAGCGGGCCGACCGGTCCAGGAACCCGGTGAGCACGGTTTCTGCGCCGTGCAGGTGCGATTCCAGCGGCGGGAACGCCGACAGCATGGTGGCGCCGAGGTGGCCCTTGATCCGGATCGTGTACCGGGCGGATGCTGGGTCCATGAGGCCATCGTCAAGGCTAGGCAGGTGAACCCGCATCACCCGGATAAGGTGACCGCTGCTCCCGCTGCATCTCGGCATACTCGCCGGAATGTGTAAGAATCCGCGGGTGGACATCGATGGTCCCGCGGTTACCGAGCTGGTGGCCGACGTCGCGGCGGCGGTCAGCCGCCGCGTCGCCGTGGTGTCCGAGGATGTCTATGAGGTCGTGCTGCGGGAAATCCCGGAGCTGCGCGACGACAAGCCGGTACTCGCCCTGCTCTCCTCGAGTGTCCACAGCAACGTCGGTACCTGCCTGCAGATCCTGCAGCACCAGATAGAGCTGAGCGCCGTGCATGCCCCGGCCGCTTCCCTGGAGTACGCGCGCAGGCGGGCACAGCGCGGCACGCCGCTGACCGCGCTGCTGCGTGCCTACCGGCTCGGGCACACGTGCTTCTCCGACTGGCTCCTGGTGGAGCTGGCCCGGCAGGCCGATGACGCCGGGATGATAACCGCCGCCACGCTGGGCATGTCCAAGATCGTGGCCGGGTACGTCGACCAGACCTCCGAGGAGATCGTCGCGGCCTACACCCGCGAACGGGAGCACTGGCTGCGGAACCGCAGCGCCGCGCGGGCCGCCCGGATCCGGGATCTGCTGTCGGGTGAGCGGGTCGACGTGAGCGCGACGGAGGCCACCCTGGGCTACCGGCTGCGCCAGTACCACGTGGGCCTGGTGTGCTGGGCGGGCGACGCGACGGCCGCCGTCGACAACGTCACCCGGCTAGAGCACGCGATCAGCCACGTCGCGGCCAAGGTGGCCGGCTCCGGCGACCCGGTGTTCCTGCCCCGCGATGAATCCAGCGCGTGGGCGTGGCTGCCGCTGGGGATCCGGGACAGGTTCGACCCGGCCGGGGCCAGTACGGCCGGCCCGGACGACGATATCCATTTCGCCTTCGGCGACGCGGTCAAGGGCGTCACGGGGTTCCGGCTGACCCACCGGCAGGCCATCGCCGCCCAGGCGGTCGCCCTCGCCGCGGGATCGGCCCCGCCGCGGGTGGTGACGTTCAGCGAGGTCGCTCCGGTGGCGATGATGCTCGGCTCGCCGGACTTGCTGCGGGCCTGGGTGCTGGCCACGCTGGGTGGCCTGGCCACCGACGATGAGCCTCACGCCCGGCTGCGCGACACGCTGCTGGTCTTCCTGCAATCCGGGGGCAGCTACAAGGCGACCGCGGAGCAGCTGGTGCTGCATAAGAACACGGTGCAGTACCGGATCCGTAAGGCCGAGGAGAGCCTGGGCCGGCCCGCCGCCGAGGACCGCCACGACGTGGAACTCGCGCTGCAGGCCAGCCGCTGGCTCGGCTCGGCCGTGCTGCAGCCGGCCCGGGAACGATCGCCAGCCCCGACGGGCGTCCGCTAGGCCAGGCAACGCGAGCCTTAACCAGTGGGCGGTCGGCGACTTGGCCGACCTCGGGGATCCGCAGCGACCTACGCGGTGGTCAGGGAGATCAGATCGGCGGGCTGCGGGTGCGCCGGCTCGGTCAGGCTGTCGGCGGTATCGAAGAGCATCTGCTGCAGCTGGCGGGCCAGGTCGTCGTTCCACACCAGGGCCGCGGCCGCGGTCAGCGGATGGTGCTGGAGAATGACCCGGACCATGCCGCAGGTGTCGGCCAGGCGAGATCGCCGGATCGGCGTGGCCTGGCCGCGTGCGGGGATGGCCGGGCCGGTCAGGACGGCGGCAGGCCGGTTCCCGGCCGCGGCCAGCCGCCCGCATGAGCATCGGATCCCCGGCCGCGGGATCCCCCAATATGACCAGAGCCCCGAGCTGGCCGAGCGCGAGTGCCTGCGAGCGGGTATCGCCGATCGCCGCGCCCATCTCCAGAGCCGAAGTGGCCGCGGACTGCGTGCGGGCGAAATCGCCAAGCCAGAACGACAAAAGCGACAGCTTGGCCAGGGCGAGAGCCCGTCCAGGGGAGGGCTCAGGCGGGGCGGCGCGCAGGCTCTGCTCTGTCGCCGCCACCCCCTCCGGGAGTCTGCCCCGCACCCGCCAGTACAGGCCCAGCGCTCCTACCATGGCCAGGGCATCCTCTGGCGCCCGGGCGCAGCCATCGTCGATGGCCGCCCGCAGGTTGGGTGACTCGTCGTCGAGACGGGCGCGGCCGGCCGGAACCAGTGCCCAGAGCTCTCGGTCGGCGCGCTCGGCCAATTCCCGGTAGTAGGCGCGGTGCCGGTCCGCCAGCGGACGTCTTCGCCCGCCGCGGCCAGGCGCTCGGAGGCGTACTGGCGAACGAAATCAAGCATCCGGAAGCGCGTGGCACCTGCCCTGCGCTCCACCGCCAGCAGTGACTTATCCACCGTGCCGAGACGGCCGCGATGTATGTCGCCGACATGCTGCGGACGTTCGGCAGCCTGGGGGTCGACGGGCTGCTCCTGGACGAGGGGTCAGCCCACGGGAGCGGTCTGATCCACCCGGAGGCGTACCGGTCCGTGCTCAACGTCGCTGACCACTACGAGTGGCAGGTGCTGATCCGCACCGACGCCGCCGCGGCGTGGCCGCACGGGAGCATCCCGGGCCTCACGGCGTGGCTCGGGTCGGCAGCGGCCGATATCACCACAGGTCGTTGGGGAGTCGTGGCGGGGGCAGGCTTCTGGGACGGCGACAATCCGGCCCCGGACGCCGAACTCGTACTCGTGCCCGTCCCAGCGCAGGCTGATCCCGAAGCCGTGATGAAGCGGGTCCGTGCCCTGTCCTGACCAGCCGGCCGTCACGGTAGGGCCGTCAGAGCCGGGGAGGACCGACGTGCCGCAGGACCGTTGAGCCGAGCCACTGGGCGGCGAGCAACGCTAGTTCAATATGCAGGCGGTCCTCGCCGACGGGACGGCCGAGGCTTTCCTCGGCCTTGCCTATCCGGTACCGGACGGTGTTCTTGTGCAGTGTCAGCCGTTCGCCGGTGGCCACGAAGCTGCCGCTCTCCTGCAGGAAGACACGTAGCGTATCGCGCAGCATGGCGTGGTGGCCGTCGTCGTCCGCGAGCGACCCGAGGGTCTCGATGACCCAGGCCCGGATGAGCTCGGTCGAGCCCGACATCAGGGCCAGTGGCGCGACATCGGCGAAACTGGTCATGGGCTGTCCTGACCCGCCTGCCGCCAACGCGACGGCATGCGCGCCCAGGGCCTGCTCGTGGGTCCGGCGGAAGCCGGAGACGGCCGAGCCGGCCGAGCCGAGGGCGAACCGGATTCCAGATTCTGCTCCGACGGCGCACACGCTGGGAAAGGCGTCCTTGGAGCCGAGCGGGAGCCAGGCCCACGCGCTAGATTCGTCTTGCGGCAGGAAGATCGGCCTGCCCTCAAGACCCGCCTGGCGTGCCATCTCCGCGGTCGCCTTCTCCAGCCCGCCAAGAGCGTCACCGGCCGACGTCGCTTTGTCACTCCAGCACACCACGCCAACGTGGTACTGCCTGAGCCGGTATCCCAGGATCGCCTCGGAGGAAGCCACGTCGACCCGCTCGCCTCTTAGCAACGCCTGGACCCGGGCGGCCCGGGCCACGCTGCGGTTACGCAGCCAGCCCTCCTTCTCGGCTTCGTAGAAGGACAGCAGCTCCTCTGACACCTTGTCGATGTACGCCGAGGTGATGTCGGCGATGCGCAGGGCGGCCGCGCTGACAATCGACGCATTATCGGTGCTGCGCCCGAGCTCTTCGAGGAACCAGTCCTGGAACCTGGCTGACCCGATGCGGTAGGCGCGCAGCAGCGCCGATGCGGGCACGCCGCGTTGCGCCAGCCGGCGGGCGTATTCCTCCGCCGCCGCCGGGGCGCGCACGTTCTCCAGCTCGATGCCGTGCTGGATGATGTGCAGGAGAGTAGCCACGTTTTCCCCGACACTGGCTTCCAGCAGCGTGAGGACCCGCTTATCGCCGCGCAGCTGCGGGATCTCCCGGACGATCAGGCCATAAATATCGGCGGACATCTCCGTGGTCCTGGGCGTGAGTGAACTAGAGACATCCGCCGCGCTCTGCACAACAGGTGCGCTTGACCTGTCCATCGAGGAATAGTACGCCGCTGGCTTCGCGCTGCCTAGCCGACTCGGAGCCGCCGGCCTCGGTCCCACGGGCTTGTCCCACGGTCATAAGCGCGGTGGAGTCCGCCCTGGCGCATCTCCGAACTCCCAATCCTCGGATGGGTTGTGCGCGCGGCACGACGGTTATCCGCAACGTCGTCTCGCTCGCCCGATGCCTGCCGCTAGGCGTGGCGGTAGCGTCAGATGCCTGATCAAGGAGACAGGATGAAGGCAGCCCACTTGGACCGCCAGCCGGAGCCGGTGACACTGCCCGGGTCGGCAGTGGCGCCGTTGGCCATTGAGTTGCGGCATCTGCGTTACTTCGTGGCGCTCGCCGACGCGGGGAGCTTCACCCGGGCCGCGGAGCGGATGTTTATCGCCCAGCCGACCTTGAGCCAGCAGATCCGGCGGCTGGAAGAAATCGTCGGCGCGCCGTTGCTTCAGCGCCGCCGTGATGGTGCGCGGCTCACCAAAGCTGGCGCGGTGCTGCTGGACGCATCCCGCGCCGTGCTGTCGCTGGTAGACCGGGAGGTGAACCGGACCCGGCAGGCGGCAGGCCTGGGACGGCAGCGTCTGCGCGTGGTCGTGCCGCCTGGCCTGCCGGATACCCTCGCAGTCGAAGCCGCCTCGAGGCTGAAATCGGCGGCCGCCGCCGCGGACGTGGAGATCGCCTGGATGGAAACCCCCCTAGACGCCGAGTTCTCAGTGATCCGGGAGCGCCGTGCCGACGCTGGCCTGGGCTGGCTGACGGCCGGCCCCGAGGCGTTGCCCTCGCCGCTCGACGTCATGGGCATCGCGGAATTCGAACCCGACGTGTGGATCCCCTCGGCACACGTCGCGGCGCGCCGCGGGACGATCAGCCTGGCCGAACTGGTCCGCATGGACGTCATCTACGGGCCGCGCCGCGCGGAGCCGGGGACCTACGACGCCTGGATACGGGTCCTGCAGGCCGTGGAGCCGCGCTTCGAATTCAGCGATCCGCCGCTGCGGCACTCGCTGCAGATGAACCTCGCCTTCGCCGCGACCGCGGACCGGGCCACCGCGGTGCTGACCGGCCCGAGCGTCATCACCGGGAGCCGATCCAGGCTGATCCGGCTGCCCCGGCCGGTGGTCACCCACGAGATGGCCCGGGTGATTCTCGAGCACCATCCGCTGACGGCGACCGCGGCCCTGGTGTGGAGTGGTGACCTGCCCCGAGCCCTCCAGCAGATCCTCTTCGATACCGCCGAGAGCATCACCGCGCCCGGCCGAGCCCGGCAGGGCGAGCCGGAACTGAAGGCTCTGTGCTCATCGGAGTAGAGAAGGGCTAGCCGTGACCGCAGCGAGCCAGCCGCGGCTTGTCACGCTCCGCTCGGGTGACGTCGTCCAGATCCGGCAGGTACGCCCGGATGACGCGCCGGCCCTGGTCCGGGCCTACGCGAACCTGGGCGAGCAATCTCGCTACCGGCGGTTCTTCACGGTGATGCCCGAGCTTCCCGATGCCACCCTCAAGGCGGCGGTCGAGGTCGATCACGTTGACCACGAGGCGCTGGTCGCCGTGCCGCTGCTGTCGGCTGAGATCGTCGGGGAGTGCCGGTTCATCCGGCTGCCGGACCAGCCCGGTACCGCGGAGGTCGGGGTGACTGTGGTCGATGCCTGGCAGGGCCGCGGGCTCGGCTCCGCGCTTCTCGCACGCCTGAGCGAGCACGCCCTCCAGTCCGGGATTGAGTACTTCACCGCCGAAGTCCTCGCCGAGAACCGGACCGTGCTCGCGTTGCTGCCCGGCCTGGGCCAGGTGGAGACCGAATCGCGCGGTCCGGTAGTCACCGCCCGTGTGGAGCTCGCCGAACCGTCCCGCCAAATCGGCCCGGACTTCCTTGGTCTGCTGACCGCAGCGGCGCGTGGTGACATCGTGGTTCTTCCCGTTCTCCTCCGTCGGCTGATCCGGGTGCCGGAGGGGTTGGCTCATATCGTGCGGTTGCCGGTGAGCGCCGTGCTCAAGGCGTGGCGACCGGGTCCTCGGACTCCTGACGCCCCCGACGACCCATAACTGACGGCTATGCCGCGACAGGCAGCGCCGACTATGCTGCCGCGGCCCGGGGCGGTGAACTGAATGATGTGAACCGCTGTGAGCCGTAGGAACAGGCGGCGAAGGCCAAAGCGATCTGCGCGACCTGCCGGGTTCGGCGCGAATGTCTGGCGTTCGCGCTGCGGACAGGGCAGGTCCACGGCATCTGGGGCGGCACGACCGAGGACGAGCGCGCGGCCGCGCGGCGAAGGACAGTCAGCGAGCAGGCTGTCACCGATGAGCCGTGCCTAGGCAGTTCCAGTCGGCGCAGCTGATCGTTCTCGGGTCGGCTGCAGCACGGACGAGCCCAGCCAGCGGCTGGCTCGCAGCGCGAATTCCACGTCATGCTGGTTCTCGCCCACTAGCCGGCCGAGGCTCTCCTCGGCCTTACCCCCGACAGCCTGACCGAGCCGGAGCTTGCGCAGCGGCCGCGACGTTGATGATCGCGGCTCGCAATGCCTCTCGCTACTGGTCCTGCGAGCTTTTTCTTTTCAGAACGGACCGTGGCGCTTGCCGTCAGCACCCGGATTCGTGCCAACCCCTTGCTGATAGCGCGTGTCTATGGCGCGACAGGCAGTATCGCTTTCTCAATTCCTGGCCGGCCGGGTGGACTGGCGGATGAGAAAGGGACACCTGGCCCGCCACCGGAAGGACGCAACGCAATGAGCCAGACCAAGGACACCCGCGACGCCGTGGAACGCGAGCTCAGCTACGACCCGCTCGTCGATGACTCGGATATCTCGGTCAAGAACATGAACGGGGACGTGGCGCTGAACGGCACCGTGCCCAGCTACCCCCAGTATCTCGAGGCAGCCGCGGCGGCGCGGCGCGTCGCCGGGGTGACGAAGCTGCAGAACCACCTCGAGGTCGTGCTGCCTACCGAGGACTACCGTGACGACGCGACGCTGACCACGACGGCGAACAACGCGCTCACGGGGAACGTCGCCGTGCCGGACGGCGTCGAGGCGACCGCGAAGAACGGCAACCTCACCGTGGCCGGCACCGTGACCTACGGTACCGGGCGGACCGCGGCCGAGCAGGCGGTGACGTACCTGACCGGCGTCCGCAACGTCAAGGACGACATCGCGATCAGCACCGACGCCGACCCGGTCGACGTCACCTTCTTGGTCCAGGACGCTCTGGACCGCTACGCGCTGATTCCCGACGACAGCGACGTGACCGTGGACACCGGCGGGAACACGGTGACGCGGACCGGCCATGTCCGCACCTGGGCCGAGCACGACGCGGTGGTCGACGCGGCGTGGATGGCCACCGGCGTCTACGACGTGATCGACGACCTGTACGTCACCGGCTGACGAGGCCGGCACAGCGGGAAAGCCGGCCCCGGCGCACCAGCATGTGCCGGGGCCGGCCGTGACCGGAATCGATGATGACATGTGGTGCTCGCCGGGAGCGTGCCAAGCTACCCGCAGTACATTCAGGCAGCCGCGGTGGCCAGGTGCGTCGCCGGTGTCAGGAGGGATGAGCCCATGAGTGCTGTGCGTAACTCGGTGCCCCGGGGATCCAGCCGGCGGTTCGCCCTGGATTCGGCGGCCGGACGGCTGACCCTGGCCGAACGGGCCGAGAGGGGCAAGGCGGCCCGGTCTACGGTTCCCAGGAACAGCCATGCCGTCTACGATCCGCCCGCGGACCGCCCAGATCCGGTGGGCCTGCTGGAACGCCAGGCCGCCACTCGGCTGCCCGAGCTGGTACCGGTCCGCTACGGCCGGATGCTGGCCTCCCCCTTCAGCTACTTCCGCGGCGCGGCCCTCTCGATGGCCGCCGATCTCGCGGCCACGCCTGTATCGGGACTGGCCGTACAGGCCTGCGGCGACGCGCACCTGTCCAACTTCGGCGTCTACGCCTCGCCCGAACGTGCCCTGGTCTTCGACCTCAACGACTTCGACGAGACGCTGCCGGGCCCCTGGGAGTGGGACGTCAAACGGCTGGCGGCCAGCCTGGAAGTGGCCGGGCGCGGCAACGGCTACCGGTCCGGGCTGCGCCGCAAGGTGGTGACCGCGGCGGTCGGCCGGTACCGCGAGGCGATGCGCGTTTTCGCCGGTCAGGGCAACCTGGCCGTCTGGTACGCGCGAGCGGAAACCGGGGCGCTCCGCGAGCAGTTCGGGTCCCAGCTCGCCGCCCGGGAGCAGCGGCAAGCGGACTGGGCTGTGGCCAAGGCACGGACCCGGGACAGCCTGCAGGCGCTCGCCCAACTGACCCAGCAGGTGGACGGCAGGCCGCGGATCGTGGCCGACCCGCCCCTGGTCGTGCCGCTGTCCGACCTGGTCGCGGACTCTGCGGACCAGGCGAAGCTGGAAACCGAGCTCAAGAGGCTGATCGGCGGCTACCGGCGCACCCTGGAAACCGACCGCCGCTACCTGCTTGAGCAGTTCGAGTTCGCCGACATGGCCCGCAAGGTGGTCGGCGTCGGCAGCGTCGGGACCCGCTGCTGGATCGTCCTGATGCTCGGGCGCGACGCCTCGGACCCGCTGTTCTTGCAGGTGAAGGAGGCCGAACGGTCCGTGCTCGAGGAGTTCGCCGGGACCAGCGAATACGTCAACCACGGCCAGCGGGTGGTGGCCGGGCAGCGGCTCATGCAGGCCGCCAGCGATATCTTCCTCGGCTGGCAGCGCAGTCAGGTCGATCCCGACGGACGGCCGCATGATTTCTATGTCCGCCAGCTACGGGACGGGAAGTTCTCCGCCGACATCGAAGCGATGACCGCGGCGGGAATGCGCGCCTACGGCGAGCTATGCGGCTGGACGCTGGCCCGGGCGCATGCCCGGTCCGGGGACCGTATCGCCATCGCGGCCTACCTCGGCCAATCCGCCGTCTTCGACCAGGCCATCGCCGAGTTCACCGCTGCCTACGCCGACCAGAACGAGCGTGACTACCAGGCCCTCACCGCCGCCGTCGCCTCCGGACGCGTCACCGCGTCGACCGAAGGCTCGCCGGAGATCCCAGCTGAAGTGAGGGGAACACGATGACCCCGCCGCCGTCCGGCCGCACGAATGCCGCAGGCTCGCAGTGCCGGGACATGGTGGCGCCCACGCGGCTGTATCGGGACGGCAGGCTCGAGCTTGCCCGAAGTGAAGGCGCCCACTGTTATGTGACAGGCGTGCCTGACTGCGCGGTCGCGGGCTTTGTTTTGCCGTTGGCGGCGCGGCGCAGCCGGAGGCGGAGATAGGCGATGGCGCCGGGGATGAGCGGGAGCCAGTAGTTCACGATCCGGTAGCCGAGGACGGCCAGCACCGCCGTGGCGCGCGGTGCGCCGAAGCCGGCCGTGACGGCTACCAGCGTAACCTCGATGACGCCCAGCCCGCCGGGGGTCAGCGGGATGGCGCTGGCGATGTTCGCCGCCGCGTAGGCGACGGTCAGCGGGCCGAAACCGGGCTGGTATCTCAGCGCGAGGAACACCAGGTCGAGCGAGAGCAGGTCGAAGAGCAGGTCACCCGAGGCGAACCCGAAGCTGACCGCGAAGCCCCGCCCGGTCAGCGCGGTTCGGGCCAGGGAGGCGAGCCGGCTGCTGGTCTGGCCTGCCTTGTCGGGGTTGATGCCCGGCCGGACGTGCTTGGCTATGCTCGCGGCCCAGCGCCCGGCCCGGCCGGCGATGGCGGGATGGGCGCCTACGGCGAGCACCGCGGCCAGCGCTGCTACGACACCGAAGAGCGCGACGCCCGCGATCACGAGTTACTGCCTGGAGACGTGCCGGCCGGCCGTGGCTGCGAGCCCGGTCCCGAACAGGACGATGAGCGCGACCGTGGAGGTCAAGCTGGTCAGTGCGATGGCTTCGCCGGTCGTGGCAGCGGCGATGCCGTCGGCCTCCAGCGCGCTGGCGTTCACCAGGGTGCCGGTGGCCGAGCCGAACGGGGTGAGGTGGCTGACGAAGAAGGTGGCCATGATGACGTCCGCCGCCAGTCGGAACCGGATCCGCGCCCCGAGTGCGGCCAGCACCCGCCGGTAGAGCTGGGCGTAGGCGCCGAGGGAGACCGCCTGGGCCACGATCGCCGCGGCCAGGAAGGCCGGGCGGGCGTGCCGCAGGCCCGCGGCGTCGCGGGTCAGCCCGCCCAGCCGCGGCAGCAGGCCGAAGACGCCTGCAGCCAGGGCCACGAGCAGCACGCCGTGCAAGATCCAGCGTACGGGCGGGCGCCGCCGGGCTCTCTGTCGCGGCGGCGCGCGGTCCGCACCCGCGTCCGGCGGGGTGTCCGCGCTGTGCTGAGCCGTCATGCCGGACCGCCGGTGCCCGCGGTCGCCCGGTCAGCCGGTGACGTCGAGGTAGTCGCGGACCTGCCGGACTCCCGGGGCCATCCAGGTGGCGCCGACTACCGCGTCATGCTCGGCCCAGGTACGGACGTGCCCGCCCAGGGTCACCGTGTTGCCGCTGGCGTCGAGGTGGACGTCGCTGTCGTACTCGACCAGCGCGTTGCGGTCCAGCGCGTCCTGCACGAGCCCGGTTACGTCGACCGGATCGGCGTCGTAGGTGATCTCGATCTCGTCCTTGACGTTACGGACGCCGGTCAGCCCGGCGACCGCGTGTTCGGCCGCCTCGCGCTGCCTGCCGAACTCGACCGGGCCCGTCAGGGTCAGGTTGCCGTCCCGCGCGGTGGCCTCCACACCGTCCGGGACGGTGACGTTCAGCGTCAGCGCGTTGCTGGCCGCGGTAGTCAGCCAGGCGTCGTCGCGGTAGTCCTCGTCCGGCAGCACGACGGCCAGGTGGTTGTGCACGTTCTTCACCCCGGAGACGCGCTGCGCCGCCGCGGCGGCCTCCAGGTACTGGGGATAGCTCGGCACGGTGCCGTTCAGCCCCACCTCGCCGTTCATGTTCCTGACGGTGATGTCCGCGGCGTCGACGAGCGGGTCGAAGGTGAGCTCTGTTTGGACCGCGTCGCGGATATCCCTGGTGGTTCCCATTTTCGGTATTCCTTTCTCGTGATGTTGGCGTGCGCTATTGCGGCCGCGCGCTGGCCTGCCACAGTTCGCGGCTGATGACCTGCAGGGCGCCCGCGGCCGGGATGGAGAGCAGGGCGGCCACGAAACTGCCGAAGAAGCCGCCCACCCAGTCGCCGATCGACGTCCCGACTAGCAGTGAGAGCAGGACGAGCAGCGGGTTGACGTTGGCCGTGCGGCTCATGACCACGGGGTTCAGCACGTGGTTCTCGATCTCCTGGTAGACGATGAACGCGGCCGCGGTGACAATGCCCGCGGTGAGCGAGTGGCCGAGGGCGAACAGGACGGTGGGGATGCCGGCCAGCGCGCCGCCGATCATCGGCAGGAAGTCGACCAGGGCGACCCACAGCGCCCACAGCAGCGGGAACGGGACTCCGAGGAGGGCGAGCGTGACGAAGACGACCACGCCGGCGACCAGCGACGTCAGGAGGTTGCCCAGCGCGTAGCCGGTCGCGGACTGGCCGATCTCGCGCGCCACCCGCGTGCAGTACGCCGCCCGGTCCGCCGGCATCAACTGCAGCAGTCCCTGGCGCATCTTGGGTCCCTCAAGCAGGAACAGCACGATCAAGGCGAAGATGGTCGCAAGCGTGGCCAGCAAGGACGCCGCGCCCTTCCCGGCGGTCAAGGCCGGCTTGGCCAGCGTCGTCCCGAGACTCTGCAGCTTAGGCGCGTTACGGTTGACCCAGGCCTGCAGGTGAAAGCGGGTGACCAGGCCGCCGATCCAGCCGCGGCCGTGCTCGGCCGCCTGCACGTAGGACGGCAGCCGCTGTGAGAAATGGGTCACGCCGTGCGCCAGCGGATAGCCGAACGCCGCCAGCAGGCCGATGAAGACCGCCACCGTCCAGGTGGCCACAATGGCCACCGCCCAGCCCCGGCGCCGGATCCCCCACCGCTGCAGGGCCACCACCAGGGGATTCAGGATCAGGCAGACGAAGCCAGCGACCGCGATCATCAACAGGACATCGCGGATCCGGTACGCGAGCTTGCCCGCGAGATACACCAGGACCACGACGGCGACGGTCACCAGGATCGTGGCCAGCGGGACGCCGCGCTTGGCCGCGGCGTCCCGCAGGCGTCCGTGCCGGACCAGCACGTAGTTCGCATCGTCGGCCGGGGCAGGCCCGGCTTCGGCCGGGTCGGACCTGCCTGGCCTGGCGGCGCTCATCGGATGTTCGCCCGCCCGCGGCCTGAACCGGGCGCTCAGGCCGCGCTGCGCAGTTCCGACAGCGACGTCACGTCGCCTCCCAGGTGGCGGACCTGGATGCCTGCGGTGATCTGTGAGAACCCGTAGATCAGGGTGTACAGGCCGAACAGCAGCGCCAGCGTGACCGCGCCCACGCCGGGCCGGGCGAATAGCAGCACGCCGAACGCGACGGACACCAGCCCGGACAGGATGAACAGCGCGCGGGTGCCGGTGGTCTCCCCGCTGCCGAAACCGGCGGAGAACTCGGCGACGCCGCCGGCCAGCGCCCACGCCGCCACGACGATGACCAGGACGAACGCGGTAGGCGCCGGCCAGGCCAGGGCGAACACCCCGGCCGCCAGGTCGATCAGCCCGAGCAGCAGATGACCCAGGACCGGGCCGGCGGTCCGGCTGCCGAAGGCCCTCACGCCTTGCAATCCCGCGTCCATGAACGCGTAGACCGCGAAGAGGATGACCAGCGCGAGAATCGTGACGCCCGGCCAGGCGATGGCCAAGATCCCGACGATGACGGCGAGAATGCCGAGCAGGATCAACGAGGTGGATGACGACTTGAACATGACAGGCATTCCTTCCGCTTGCCTCAGCCGCACCACATTCATCCGGGAACTCCGTGGTGCTTGTCATGTTCAGCAGACACGACGACGGGCGCTTCTGGCCAACAGCTACCGCCTATAGCGGCATAGCTGCCGGCCACGGCATGTCATGGCAAAGACCACAGGCGACGTGGCTTGTTGGGCCCTATAGCCAGGACCGATGCCGCGATAGATGGCAGCGCCTTGGCGGTAGCGGACACACCGTGTGAACTACCGGGTGAGCGACAACACCCCTCTTTGTCCGCTACCTGAGCGGCGACTAGCGCTTTCACAGGAGGCTCAGCATGCCTACGATCACTACCGCCGACGGCACGGAAATCTTCTACAAGGACTGGGGATGGGGATCGGGGCAGCCGATTGTCTTCAGCCACGGCTGGCCGCTGTCCAGCGACGACTGGGACACCCAGATGATGTTCTTCCTGCTGCACGGTTACCGTGTCATCGCCCATGACCGGCGCGGCCACGGGCGCTCCGCGCAGGTCGCTGACGGCCACGACATGGACCACTACGCCGATGACCTGGCCGCGGTAACCGTGCATCTTGACCTGCACGACGCGGTTCATGTCGGGCACTCGACCGGGGGCGGCGAGGTCGTGCGTTACATCGCCAGGCATGGTGAGAGCCGGGTGGCGAAGGCGGTGCTGATCAGTTCGGTGCCGCCGCTGATGGTGCAGACCGAGGCCAACCCCGACGGCCTGCCGAAGAGCGTCTTCGACGGGTTCCAGGACCAAGTCGCAAAACACCGCTCGCGATTCTACCGCGACCTGGCGGCGGGCCCGTTCTACGGCTTCAACCGCCCGGGCGCCCAAGCCTCGGAAGCCATTATCGAGAACTGGTGGCGGCAGGGGATGACGGGCGGGGCGAAGGCGCACTACGACGGCATTGTCGCGTTCTCGCAGACTGACTTCACCGAGGACCTGAAGAAGATCACGGTGCCGGTCCTGGTCATGCACGGCGACGACGACCAGATCGTGCCCTACGACGACTCCGGGCCGCTGTCCGCGAAGCTCGTGCAGAACGGGACGCTCAAGACCTACCACGGCTTCCCGCACGGCATGCCCACCACCCAGGCGGAGATCATCAACGCCGACCTGCTCGAATTCATCAAGGCGTGACGGGGGAGCAGATGATGTTGTCGCGCCGGTGACGGCGGCCGCCGTCACCGGTCGGCGGCTCGGCGGTCGGCATCCGGTTCACAGCCACAACGATTAATCCTGCCATCCAGGGCTCCCTGCTGCGGGAAATCGGAGACGATCGGAGTTCGGAGCCGAATGCAACGCACCCGCCGTGAAGGGATCACCATGAGACCCGGCAGACAGCCTGCTGCTGGTCGGCTTGCCCAGCCGGTGCGCATCGGGGCACCGGGGCACGATGCAGATGTCATCGTGGTCGGCGGCGGCCCCGCCGGGGCGGCTGCTGCTGCGCGGCTGGCCGCGCGAGGGTTCCGGACCGTGCTGATCGACCGGGCCAGCTTCCCGCGCGACAAGGTATGCGGCGACTTCGTCGGACCGGCGGCGCTCGCCGAACTAGCCGACCTCGGCGTGGCCCAGGCACAGGCGTTCCGCGCGACCAGCAAGATGGCTGACCTGGCTCTGCACGTCGATGGAGACCAGCTCACCGTGATGGGTATCCCGCAGGTTGACGGGCTTCCTGGCTACGGCCGGGTCATTCCCCGGCTGCAGCTGGACGCCTGGATCCTGGACGCGGCCCGGCACGCCGGGGCCACCGTCCTGGACGGGCGTAAGGTGACCGCGGTACAGCAGGCGCCCGACGCGATCACCGTCCTGGGCCACAGCGCGGCGGGCCCGTGGCAGCTGCGCACCCGGCTGCTGCTGGGAGCCGACGGCAGCAACTCGATCATCGCCCGGACGCTGCGTGGAGCCGTGCCGCCCAGCCAGGACCGGATCGTGGCCGTGCGGGCCTACTTCGATGATGTCGACGGCCCGGCCGGCCAGGGCGACGTCTGCTTTCGCAGCGACAGCTTCCCCGGCTATTACTGGCTGTTCCCGGCCGGCGGCGGGTCGGCCAACCTGGGCGTCGGCATGCTCGTGTCCACCTACCCGCAGTCCGGCCGTAATCTGCGCGAGATGCTGCTGCGGCTGATCGCCGAGGACGCTTCGCTGCAGTACCGGCTCCGGGGTGCTCGGATGCGCGGAAAGGTCCTCGGGCACCCGCTGACGACCTACAATCCGCGGCTGCCACTGGTCGGCGACCGCGTGATGCTGCTCGGCGACGCGGCCGGGCTTATCAACCCGCTGAACGGCGAGGGAATCCAGTACGCGCTGCACAGTGCCCGGTGGGCCGCTGACATCGCGGCTGATCGCCTTGCGTCAGACCGGCTGGACGCGGCCTGCCTGGCAGGCTACCAGCAGCGCGTGCATCAAAACCTACGTGCTGACATGGCGTTTTCGCGGCTCGTCGTCCAGCTCTTCCGTAACCGCAACCTGAACCATGTCTGGCTGCGCGCCCTGCGGACCATCGCATCACGGGCGAAGACCGATCCGGACTATGCCTACCGTGTTGGTTGTGTCCTCAGCGGCCTGACCCCGGCCGTCAGCACAGTAGGCGCGGGCACGGCCGCCAGGATCTTCGGGCAAGCCCTCGTCCCCGCGCCGGCCAGCACGTCATGGCACCGCCTCGGCCCCCGGGGGAGGTCTGTGCGCGTCGCCTCAGACGGGACCAGTAACAGGGGGAGATACTCCATCGCGCCCGAGGAGTTCACCGATTGGGCTGCCGGTACCGGCCGGGCGCTGGCCGAATTCACTGTTCAGCTGACCCGCGCCAAGATCGCCCGAAGCCTGCACCGGCAGGACCGCGTCATGGATGTCGGAGCTGGCGTCCCACCGAGGCGCCAAGACTAGCTGACAAGAAGAGACGCGAATCGTTGGTCACTTCGGTCACGGGTTCAGGAACTGGCGCCAGCCGCCCGGCAGGGTGGTCTGGCCCACCTCGATCAGGTACCCGTCGGGGTCACGCATGTAGCAGCGGAGCTCGGTCTTGTGCTGTTTCGGTGGCGTGAGGAACTCGGCTCCTCGTGCGCTCCACTCCGCGTACACAGCGTGGATGTCTGAGACCCGGATGTTGAGGAAGCTGCTGGCCAGGTCCGGATCGCGCGGTGTCTGGAGTGTGACTTCCGGCTTGTCGTCGGTTGGGCCGCCGCCGACGTTGATGATGATCGAGCTGTTGGCGAGCGTCACGTACGTCGGCTCACCCGAGCGGACGGTCGTGCCGCCGAGCACCTCGGTATAGAAGCGGCGGGAGCGCTCCACGTCGTCAGAAACGATGAAGTGGGCCAGTGCGATCTCATATGCGGGCTGGCTGCCTTCAGACATCTGGTACCTCCATTGACGACCGGTGCGGCGCTGGTTGTGTACACCGAAGCTACCTCGGAGGGCACCAGGACCCGGACCGGGCAGAGCTACGTCGTCACCGTGCTCGCCGAGAATCCGACGCAGCCCATCAACAACTTCACGGCTGGCCGGTCCTGGTTCCGGCGGCCAGGGGCGTTCACGCTAGCGTCGGGTATGACAGCGATGTCGCCGAAGAGGACGGCAGCGGTGGATGAAACGGGTATGAGCCTGACGGCCCGGGCCAGCGATGAGGCCGGGCCCTGGGCTTGGGCCGGGGTGAACCGGGACCGCGTGGAGGTTTTCGCTGCCCTGGCCGCGTTCGCGGTGCTGTGCATTGTGGTGCTGATTTCCGCGTCCAGGCTGGTGGAGCCGGACGATTATGCGTATCGCGCCTCAATCATCGCGATAACCCAGGGGCATTTCCTGACGTTGTCCACCGCCCAGGTTGCCCGCCTGGCTGCTCAGCTGCCCGGCCCGGTGCCGGGCGCCCCGGGTGTCCTGCAGTGGGTGCAGCTCCCCGGCGGACGGTGGATCAGCGAGAAGGATCCCGGTTACCCGTTCCTGGCCGCGCCGTTCCAGGCGGCCGGGATCATCCGGCTGGCACCCCTGTTTTACGGGGCGCTGGGCTGCCTGGGCCTGTTCTTCGGGGCCCGGCGCTGGCTGGGCCGCTACGGCGGTCCGGCCGCCGTGGCGCTGTTCTGTTCCTCGGGTGCGGCGCTGCTGTTCGGCTGGCGCGATTACATGCCCACGTTCACCGATGCCTCGCTGATCGCCGCGGGCACCGGCGCCCTGCTGTGGGCGGTGCTGGCCGCCGAGGCCACCACCCGGCGCCGCACCTGGACCGGGCTGGCCGGGTTCGCGGCGCTGGAGGCAGCGGTCTTCGTTCGCTACACCGACATCGTCGTGCTCGGCTGCGCCGTCGTGGCGGTGGCCGCGGCCTGGAGGCTGCGCGCGGTGCCGCCCGCTGCGCTGGGATGGTGGCTCGGCTCGGTCGCGGTGACCATCGCGGGCGTGGCCCTGTTCGACGCGCTGGTATACGGCGGGCC
>Ga0302179_10000666_pt1 | contig 22162 bp, 19 predicted proteins | sample I_Palsa_E3_1_FD_198788 | JGI IMG/M metagenome (GOLD analysis project Ga0302179, IMG submission 198788) | Peat permafrost microbial communities from Stordalen Mire near Abisko, Sweden - I_Palsa_E3_1 | ecosystem: Environmental > Terrestrial > Soil > Palsa > Peat permafrost | place: Sweden...
ATGGGTTTTATCGAAGCGGGTGCCCCGGCCCGGTTTGCGCATAGCAAAGGGGTGTTTGATGAGTTTGGGGAGGTCTTCCCGGGATCCAATTCTATCGTTCCGCACGCGCCCTATTCCGTTTCTCCGGCGTTATTCCGGCTGATTGCGGATTTTCCCGGCAACCGGTTGCTGACGATGCATAACCAGGAAAGCAGGGAGGAAAACGTCTTTTTTCAGTCGGGAAAGGGGGATTTTTTGCGATTATACCAGTTATTGGGGCTGGATGTTTCGTTTTTCAGGGGGACGGGGGAAACCAGCCTGCGAAGTTGTCTGCCTTATTTTCATAAAGGGCAGACGATGATCCTGGTGCATAATGTGGTAACGGGGGAAGAGGATTTGCGCGCGGCGTTGGGCGGGGCGGACGCAGGAAGCGGGGATGCGGCGGGCGGCATGAGTGGGGGCGCGGCGGGCGGCATGAGTGGGGGCCGCCCCGATCTTTTCTTTTGTCTTTGTCCAAATGCCAACCTGTATATCGGGGGCTTATTGCCGGATGTGAATAGGCTGGTTAGCCGGGGTTGCCGGATCGTGGTTGGGACGGATAGCCTGGCTTCGAATCATCGGCTTAGCCTATTGGAAGAGTTGAAGACGTTGCAACTCACCTTTCCGCGGCTGGGCGTCACTACGTTGTTGCAGTGGGCTACGGTCAATGGCGCCGGAGCTTTGCAGCTGGATGGGGCCCTGGGGAGTTTTGGGTCGGGGAAGCGGCCGGGGGTGGTCTTGCTCCGGGGATTGGAGGAGGGGCTGGGGGAGGATAGCCAGCCGGAAGATCCGCGGTTGACGGCAGGGACGACGGTGAGCAGGCTGCTGTGAACGCGGAGGCGCGGGGGGGCGAGGGCGGGCGAGGGCGGGCGAGGGCGGGCGAGGGCGCGGGTGGGGCAGGGAAAGGCTGGCAGTGGGGCGCGGGCCGGAGGCGTTCAGGACAAAACGGTCTGCAACACCGTCAGCGTCCTCATCTCACCAAAATCGGGTAGCTGCCAGGCATAAAAAGACTGGTAAGCATGGAGCAAGGCACGCCGCGTCTCCTGATTGAGCGGCAATTCCTGTAATTCTTCCGGCCGCTGGACGCGCAGCAGTTGTGCGGTGTGGTAGCTCAAGGCGCCTTCCAGCACTTGCGCATGCTGCGGTGGCTCGGAGACGAACTGACCTTCGCGCAGGTCGAGGATCGATTTCTTGTCGCTATAGGCATCCTGAATGCGGAAACCAAAAAAACCGGCCAGGTGAAGGATAAAGAACAGCGGGAAATTGGCGAGGACGCGGCCTTCGCAGGCATCCAGATGGAGAAAGGAGTCCTCGATAAAATAGAACAGCTCCGGATTGGGTTCGGGCTGCTTCAGGCATTTCTGTAGCAGTTCCACCATGAAGAGGGCTACGGCATTCTTTAGCACATCAAAAAAAATGTGCCGGTAAAGGATGGCCCAGCTAAGCTCCCTGATCCGTTGCAGGTTTTTCAGATCGTTATGATAGACCAGCAGGTCAAGGATGGCAGCAGGCTGAAAAAGCCCTGCTTTTCCCGGGCCTTTGCGGGAGGAGGTTCTGACACCGCTCAACAGGTAGGACTGGATGCCAAACAATTCCGTGTAAAGGGTAGCGATGAGGCTGGTCTCCCCGTATTTGACGGTCTTCAATACTATTCCTTTGGTTTTGTGTAGCTGCATGGCTTCCGATGGGTCGCAAAGTCGTCAAATTGCCGTTTATTTGTAAAAATATTTTCTATCACATGTGGGAATCCATTGCGCGTCTGGTCCTCAAATTCAGGTTACTCTGGCTCTGCATCTTACTATCACTCACTGTATTCATGGCTTTTCGGGCTTCGCGGGTCCAGCTGAGCTATGATTTTACCCGCACGATTCCCATCGACAATCCCAAATACAAGGCTTACCAGGAATTCCGGCAGCGGTTTGGCGATGATGGCAACCTGTTGGTGGTTGCCGTTCAGACGGACAAGCTGTTCCAGGCGGATATCTTTGCCGATTACGTCGCACTGACGGAAGAGTTGAAGAAAGTGTCGGGTGTAGACGATGTACTCGGATTTTCCTCTGCGGTCAACCTGGTGCGGGATAGCGTCACTCAGAAATTCAAGACCGTTCCGATTTTTCCGCCACCTTATACCCAGGCGAGCATCGACAGCGGGAGGCGGGTATTACTTGGGCTCCCTTTCTATAGCGGCTTATTATACAATGCTTCGACCAATGCGTGGCTCACGGGTGTTCGCGTCAACAAAGACGTCATGAATTCCAAAAAACGCATCGTGACGGTGGGCGCCATCACCGGGGCGATCGACAGCTTCGGGCTTCGTCATGGTTTGCAGATGCATTACAGCGGTCTTCCGCTGATCCGGACAAAGATGGCGGTGAAGATAGCCCGGGAAACGACCTGGTTCCTCCTGGGATCGGTATTGATCCTTTCGGTGATTCTTTTCCTCTTTTTCCGCAGTATCAGCACTGTGCTGATGTCGCTGGCCGTGGTCGTCATCGGGGTAATCTTCAGCCTGGGTACGATGGATCTGTTCGGTTACAAGATCACGCTGCTGAATGCCCTCACCCCTACCCTGGTCGTGGTGATCGGCATCCCCAATTGTATTTACTTTATGAATAAATACCATACGGCCTACCGGGATACCGGTGACAAGCACGAGGCCCTGGTATTGATGATCGGCAGGATGGGTATTGTCACCCTTTTCTGCAATCTGACTGCGGCGATCGGCTTTGGCGTATTTGCGCTTACCCGGAGCGCCATCCTGAATGAATTCGGTGTGGTAGCGGGTATCAATATCATGCTGCTTTTCTTTATATCCATTATCCTTATCCCTTCGGTGTTGAGCTATCTTCCTGCACCCAAGCCCAAACAGATGCGGTATCTGGAAAATCGCTGGTTGACGGCGATCCTGCGGATACTCGTACGTTGGTCGCTGCAGCATCAGCGGGCTATTTATATCACGACTGCCGTAGTGCTGCTGGTATCAGTGGCAGGTATGTTCCGGCTGCAGTCGGAGGGTTTTATCCTGGACGATCTCCCAAAGAACGATCCCCTGTATACCGACCTGAAATTCTTTGAAAAAAACTTCAAGGGTGTGATGCCGTTGGAGATCGTGATCGATACGAAGCGAAAGAAAGGGTGGAAGGCGGATCCGGTGAGGCTGCTGGATAGCATCGACCAGCTGTCGAAATATATTTCGGCGAAGCCGGAGATGGCGAGGCCGCTATCCATGGAAGAAGGATTGAAATTTGTCCGGCAGGCCTATTATGGCGGGGATAGTTCCGCTTATGATGTCCCCAATCTGGCGGATTTTGCCTTTCTTTCGTCCTATATGAATCTTGAGGGGAAGGGGACGGGTAAAGGGGGGAAAAACAACCTTACGCAACTGCTGCGAAGCTTCGTCGATACGAATCAGCAGCGGCTTCGGGTCAGCGTGAATATGGCGGATATCGGCAGCAAACAGCTGCCGGTAGTGTTGGCGGATCTGCAGAAGAAGGCGGCGTCTTTATTTGATTCCTCAAAATACAAGGTGGAGTTCACGGGTACGAGCGTCACCTATCTGGAAGGGAGCAGCTTTGTGATAAAGGGGTTGAGAGACAGCATTCAGTGGGCATTTTTACTGATAGCGGCCTGTATGTTATTGTTGTTCCGGTCGATCCGGATACTTTTTTGTTCGCTGGTCCCCAATGTCATTCCGCTCATCGTTACGGCCGGCATCATGGGTTGGGCCGGCGTCCGGCTGAAGCCTTCTACGGTAATCGTTTTTAGCATCGCCCTGGGCATTGCCATCGACATTACCATCCGGTTCCTGGTAAATTACAAGCAGGAGCGGCCGGGGGGCGTGGCGGGTGCAGGGGACGCAGGAACTGCGGGGGGTGCGGCGGGTGCGGTCGGGAAGGGCGTGCAAGCGGTGATCGATACGATCAACAAGACGGGTATCAGTATCATCTATACTTCGCTGGTGCTGATTGCGGGGTTTGTGATCTTTTGCTTTAGTGATTTTGGCGGCATCCTGGCGCTTGGCTGGCTGACTTCGATCACGCTGGTGGTTGCCACGCTTACCAATCTGATCTTTTTGCCGGTGCTGCTGCTGACGTTGACTAGATCTCGACCAGTCCGTTCTTGATGGCGAACATGACCAGACCTACGCGGGTGCGCACTTTCAGCTTTTCGAAAAGGGTGTTGCGATAGTTATCGACAGTACGTGGGCTGATAAACATCTTGTCGGCGATGTCTTTGTAGGACATTTCAGAACACACTAGGCGGAGGAATTCTTTCTCTTTATCGTTGAGCACGATGGGGTCTTCGGGGTTGCCCAGATCTTTATGGAGGCCGCTGATGATCTTGCCGGAGATATATTCCGAAAGATAAAAGTCCTTTTTCATAATCGAGTCGAGGGCCAGCTTCAGCTCTTCCGGTTCGATATTTTTCAGGATATAGCCTTTGGCGCCCAGCCGGAGCATGCGGATGATGGTATTTTCATCGCTGAACATGGAGAGGGCAAGGACTTTGACCTGGGGGTAGTTTTTATGAAGCCAGCGGACGGTCTCATAGCCGTCCATATCGGGCATATTGACGTCGAGCAGGATGATATCGGGAATGACGTGCTGGGTGATCTTTGCTTTTATATCCTTTCCATTGTCACCCTCGAACAGGACTGCATAACTTTCAAAGGAACCGATCAGCTTAGCCAGCGCCTTGCGTAATAGGTTGTGATCATCTACAATGCCGACCTGTATTTTCTTTGAAGCTACTGCCATAACGAATTATAATATTTCCTTTTCCAGAGGCATTTCCACCTTGATGGAAGTACCCTTACCCGGCTGACTTTGCACACTGATCTGGGCGCCGATGAGGGAGGCGCGGTTTGTCATGCTTTTCAGGCCTATACCACTGGAAGAAGAGGCCTGCGTTCGCTTTTTCTCGATGTCAAACCCGACTCCGTTGTCCTCCACTTTCAGAACAAATTTATTATCAATTGAGTAATTAACCGCAATATTTACGCGAGTGGCCTTGGAATGTTTCAAAATATTGTTCAGCATCTCCTGAAACATTCGGTAAAGGAATATAGAACGTTGATCTTCAAGTCTATATTCACTTCCGTCTACCGAAAACTCCACATCCAGCAATCCGGTCCGGCGTAGACTTTCAAGGTCAAATCGCATGGCTTCTACGAGTCCGATCTGGGCGATGCGGTCGGTATGGAGGCTTTTGGTCAGGTTGCCCATGTCGTAGATGACCTTATTCAGCATCTCGCGGCTATTCAGGACGCTCTCATAGGCGGAATGATTTTTTTCCAGGGGCAGGATAGAAAGGGACAGTTTTACAACGGACAGCACCTGGCCGATATTATCGTGCAGTTCCATGGCAATCGTCTTGAAGGTTGTTTCCTGGATTTCCAATTGGGAGCGCAGCAATTCCTGCTGGTACTCATCTTTCATCCGCACCAGTTGTTGTTCCTGCCGGTGTTGCCTGCGTTGGTAGAGGAAAAGCGAAGTGACGATAAAACCTACCAATAACAGGGCAAGCGCCGTGGCGATAAGGATTATGACATAGATTTCCTGGTTTTGAGGCGGCATAAAAAGGCGATAGTGAACGATAAATATAGTAAGATATTGACGAAGTCGAGCGCAAACACGATGACATGAACGAGCGTCATGGCCGCCCTATGGAAAAAATTGATGAGTCCATAAATCGGGAAACTACAGGCAGAATAGAACAAAAGTCCCGAACAGATCCAGAAAGTCGGTTCCCGGGCCAGGTTGACAGAATGCTTCCGCTGGAAAAGTTCCAGGAAATAATAGATACAGGAGGAGGCGACCAGCAAGCAGCCCAGGCAGTACGTCATCGATTGAAAGACCTGGGATTTCTGAACCAGGAAAATATTCGCCGCAAAAATTAACGGAAAGGCCACCAGACATGCCAGGAGAACCCGTTTTACCTTCTCGCTACGGATAAAGACACGCAGGATATAAATATAGAAGCAGAAAGACAGCATTGCTTCCAGATTGTTGATCAAAAGATTATTGTGCCTGTATAACGCTGCGTAGCTCAAAATAAGCTCAACGATAAAATCGAAAAGGAGATAAAGGGAAAGCAACCGAAGATATTTTTCAGGCGACCCCGACCGTCGGAAGTAAATGCTGAGGCTGGCGAGAAATGCAATGCCTTCGAATGCCGGAATCAGAAAATACAAAATTGCTTCCATCGCCGGCAAGATAATGGTTATTTTCTTTTTTTCATAAAAGAGCCATCCTGCCTTGTGAGGGTCGGGACGGCTCTGTATTTAACGGTTATGTGCGCGAACTAAATGACCGACATGCCTTTTTCGCCGCGGTCGATGAGGGCGGCCGATCCTACGACCTGCCAGTTGGCATGAGCGCCGAGACCACCACTGCCGCAGAGCGGGGGGCAGGGTATACCGCCAAGGGTAGCTACGATTTCGGGTTGCCCGTTTTTATGCGTAAAGAGTTGTTTGCTGGTTTCGGCGGTGCCGTCGCTGCTACGGTTGCCGATCATGACGATGGTCTGCCGACCCTCTAAAATGGGTTGGGGAGCATTCGCTGCGGAATAAACGCCGAAATGCATGCGGACGCCATTTCCACCGTTTGATTTTACTGTATCAATGAAATTTTCCAGGTCTTCGACGGAGAACCATACGCTCAGGGAGTCTGCTTGTCCCATGCGCTCGGAATTATCAGCCCATCTTTCCTGCTTGTACGAACGAATAAGCGTATCTACTTCCTGTTTGGTTACGTATTTCCCTGCATTTACGGATTTTTTCTCAATTGTGTTCATGGCTGATTGTTTTAGAATGATGATGAATGATGAAGAATAATTTGATGTTGTAAATGTATTCCTCAACTGATTGCAAAGCCACGCACAAAGGCTGTATAATCAAATAATTATAAATTAATATTATCCGTAAAATGAAGGGGATCAAACAATCATGTGGCAAATGACACAAAAAAAACGTTTTTTACGCAAGCAAAATACAGTGAAATTTTAGAATAAGTGAACGTGAAACACGCAGGTGAATCTTGCGTGTTTTGCGCAAAAAAATAACGTCTCTTTTTCTAAGCGCTATTTAACCCAATATAAAATATTTATTGGACATTTAATAGAGAGGTTGATAATAAGCCCCGTTTTTAATAATTTAATATCCTTATTTGCTGCGTAAAAGGACTGTGTCTGTGTTGTAAACCACATGAATCAATGTGGAAAATACTGTCGATTCTCTGATCTTTCTCTCATCTAATTATAGTTGGCAACAGCATACATAACCATTAACACCTTATCCTGTTTTGTTTTTCAAGCGTGTGTGGGTATGTATGCTGATGCTTCACCTCGGGAATAGGACAATAACGGCTTTGCGAAAGATAATAATCGCATGAGGAAAGTCTGTTCGTGCTTACCGCTGTTGCCATTCAAAACCACCGGATTCAACTTGCCCCGTGCAGGTTGGGTCCGGTATTGAATTTCCCCCTCCTTAAATCCCCTTTCTTCCTATCGCGCCGCTTTCGTACTTTTGCGGGCCAAATCAGCAAACTATACGCTCCATGAACAAGTCGATCAAGTCAGCCCTGATCTCCGTTTTTTATAAGGATGGCCTCGAAATCATTGTCAAAAAACTCCATCAGCTTGGTGTAACCATTTATTCAACAGGGGGTACGCAGCAGTTCATCGAGTCGCAGGGTCTGCCCTGTGTGCCTGTGGAAAGTCTCACTTCCTACCCTTCCATCCTTGGCGGCCGGGTTAAAACCCTGCATCCTTCTGTTTTTGGCGGTATCCTGGGGAGAAGGGATAATCCAACGGACCTGGAAGAAATGGTTCGTTATCATATTCCGGCGATAGACCTGGTGATCGTGGATCTTTATCCTTTTGAGGAAACGGTAGCCAGTACGACCGATGACAAGACGATCATTGAAAAAATCGATGTCGGCGGTCCCTCGATGATCCGGGCGGCAGCCAAAAACCATAAGGATGTGGCGGTCATCGCAGCCAGGACCGAGTATGCCCACCTGATAAAGCTGCTGGACGAGCAGAAAGGGGAAACGACCCTGGAGCAGCGGCGGTGGCTGGCGGCAAGGGCGTTCGAAATTTGCGCTCACTATGATGTAGTCATTGCGCAATATTTTGCCAGGGAGGGGGGGTCTCAATACTTCCTCCAGTCCATCCCGGCCCCCAAGTCTTTACGTTATGGAGAAAACCCGCACCAGGCCGCCAGCTTTTATGGCCGGTTGGAAGATGTCTTCGATCAGGTCAATGGTAAGGAGCTTTCCTATAATAACCTGGTGGATGTAGATGCGGCGGTTCAGCTGATCCGGGAATTTGACGATGCGGATCTCCAGTCGTCGGGTGGCGGATCGGTGTTTGCGATCATCAAGCATACCAATCCCTGTGGCATCGCCATCCGGCCTACGGTAAAGGAAGCCTGGGACAGCGCCCTGGCCGGTGACCCGGAAAGCGCCTTTGGCGGGGTTCTGGCCTGTAACACCCCTTTGGACAAAGCTACCGCCACGGCTATCAATGAAATCTTTTTCGAAGTCCTCATCGCGCCGGCTTTTGATGCCGATGCGCTGGAAGTTCTGCGCTCGAAAAAGAACCGTATCCTGCTGGTACAAACCGGGCGGGTCGCACCTGCAGTCCAATACCGGTCGCTGCTAAACGGCGTACTCCAGCAACAGATGGATGAAGGCAATTATACCGAATGGAAGGAAGTGGGCGGACGGGATACCACCGCTGCGGAAAAAGAGGACCTCCTCTTTGCCAATCTTGTCTGCAAACATTTGAAGTCGAATGCCATCGCCCTGGTAAAGAACCGTCAGCTCGTCGGCAAGGGCTGTGGCCAGACCAGTCGTATCGATTCTCTCCGGCAGGCCATCGCCAAAGCCGGGCAGTTCAATTTCGAGCTGAAAGGCGCGGTCCTGGCCAGCGACGCCTTCTTTCCTTTTTCTGACTGTGTTCAGATCGCGCATGCGGCGGGAGTCTCAGCCTTTATACAGCCGGGCGGGTCTATCCGGGATAAGGATTCGATCGATTATTGCGTGGAAAATAAGCTGGCGATGGTGATTACGGGGATGAGGCATTTTAAACACTAAAGCTCGGGTGGGCTGCACTTGCTTTCCGGTCATTTTAAAGTTCGCAAAATGCGTACTTTAAATCAGGATATAGACCGAAAGGTTTACATATCCCAATAAACTTCCTCCTTCAAAAACGTTTCATACACTTCTCTCCACCCGGCGAATTCTGCATCGCGGCCGAGGATGGAATTGTGCCAGATGGTTATCATCAGTCCATTGACCCTGCGGATCTGGCGATAGTATTGCATGAGTTCGCTCATCGCCCCGGCGGCATTATGCCGTTGTTCATAAAAGGAATTGGCGTCCATAAAGCAAAAAGGGAAGATGCGGAGGGCTGTCTTTTCTTCTTTTTCCAGGTCATACCAATAAAAGGAGGAGGCGACGGAGGCGCGGAAACCATTGATACTACCATATCCCATGGAAAAGTCCTGTTCGATGCCGTATTGCAGCAGCCGGCGGTAGGTGGCCGGCAGGGTGAACCGGATATAATGCTGGCGACTGCGGACCATCTTCTGGCCGCTGATATATTCCATCCATTCGAGTTCTTCTTTTAACAGATTTCCGGTATCGCCGCTCTGCCAGGAGGGATGGATACCCAGCCGGGATCCGATGGAATGATACCGGATCAGTTCCTGCAAGCCTTGCGTGGAAATCGGGATATTCCTGTCCACTCCTTTTTGGCGGCCTGCCGCCAGGAAGAAATAATAAGGGCGCATCCTACAATACAGGTGCAGGGAATCGAGCCATTCATAGACGTCGAACGGGTCTTTCCTCCGGCCCCGAAGCACGGCGATCCTTTCCTTTACCTGGGCCCATTTGCCAGTCATGATCGCTCGCAGGGCGCCACCCATATTGCGGCGTCCTCCTTTGTGGAGGTAGGACCAGGCGGTGTCGATATCATAAGTCGGAACGAATTTAAACACCGGGTAGCGGAAGACCAGGTCGGGGTACTGACGGGACAGCGCGTTTTTGAATTCCTGCAGCCAGCCGTTTATAAGGGGCTGATCGAGGAACCCTTCCCGCCAGGCCAGCGAATGGGTGTGTGGGAAGCGGCCATATTCATCTTTGGGATGCGGGAGATATTCCTCGTACCGGGAGAGCAGGTAAAAGGAGGCTGCCAAAAGATCAAAAGGAAAATCGCCTTCTGTTGGAAAGAAGGCTATCTGATCCTTGCAGAGGATGCATTCAATTGCGATGGGATAGATACCGGATTCAAAAAGCAGGGCGGCGGGGGGTGCGGGAGGTGCGGCGGGGGTTATGGCGGGCCGGAGGGTGAAGCAACCGGGGATCTGCTGCGTGGAATAGTTAATCCGCGGTCCGGGGGCGGCGATAAAAACCTCCCTGTCGGTCGTCAGGACAATTTGCGCATGCTCGTCAAACAGCTCTTTGCTGATGAATTCTACGATATAGCTTAGCCGGGGGGTAATATGGGTACTAAATAGCAGCATTATCCGGGGGCTAAGCTTTCCGTTCGGCCCGCCAGCGTTCGTTAAAGGTTTTTGGCGCAAAGTCCAGCGCGTCGCGGTGTGCCGTCCAGGCTTTGAAAGCCTTATTTACCAGCCAATTTTTCAGCTTCGGGTTGCCCATGTTCATGAGCGCGCGGTTAAGACTGGCCTTTCGCCAGACCTTCCAGGCGATTTTTTCCTGCCAGGTGCTGTAGCCGCTTTCCACGGCTTCATGGCGGTTCTCCAGCAATAATTCGTGCAGATTGATCTTCACCGAGCAGACTTCCGTGCAGCTCCCGCAGAGGGAGGAAGCATAGCTCAGGTGTTTCCATTCCTGCATCTCTTTCAAATGAGGGGTGATGACGGAGCCGATGGGCCCGCTGTAGGTTGTCCCATAGCTATGACCACCAATGTTTTTGTAGATGGGACAGGCATTGAGACAGGCGCCGCAGCGGATGCAATAAAGACTTTCCCTTGCTTTTGCATTGGCCAGGATATTGGTGCGGCCATTGTCCAGCAGGATAAGGATCATTTCATCCGGCCCATCGGCTTCCCCGGGTTGTCTGGGCCCGGTGATGACCGTATTGTAAGCCGTCAGGCGCTGGCCGGTGCCATAGGTAGCCAGCAAGGGCCAGAACAGCCCCAGATCGGTGAGCGTAGGGATCACTTTCTCCAGTCCCGCTATGACGATATGGGTTTTTGGAAAAGAGGCGCTTAGTCTTGCATTGCCTTCATTTTCGGTGACGGCAATGCCTCCGATGTCGGAGATGATAAAATTCGCGCCGGTGATACCGATCTCCGCCTGGACATATTTTTTCCGAAGTCGTTCCCTGGCGACAAGGGTGAGCTGTTCGGGAGTCAGACCCGGTCGGGTATGCAGCTTCTCGGCAAATAATTTCGCCACATCTTCCTTGCTCTTGTGCATGGCGGGGGTTACGATGTGGTAGGGGGCTTCGCCGTCGAGCTGCTGGATATATTCACCCAGGTCGGTCTCCACGCTGACAATGCCATTTTCTTCCAGGAAGTGATTGAGCTTTATCTCTTCGGTGACCATGCTCTTGCTCTTGACGATCGTGCGGCAGCCTTTTTCTTTACAGATGGCATGGATCTCTTCCAATGCCTGGGTCGTATTCTCTGCCCAGATCACCCGGCCGCCTCTTTTTGTAAAGACGGATTCGAACTCTTCCAATTGTTTGTCCAGGTTTTCGATCGCCCGCCATTTGATATTTTTCGCCCGTTCGCGGGCGAGGTTCAATTCCGCAAATTGCTGCTTGCCCTGGGGAACCGCGGCGTCGTAGCGACCCATATTGAAGTTGATCTTTTTGCGGTGGTCCAAATCCTCCGCCTTGATCGTGCTGCGGGCAATAAAATCAGCTGCGGTGTCTGTCACGGGGAGATGGTTTTATATAGTTTTGCGCTATCTGTTCGAGCGCGCCATAAAAGTCTTCGCCATATTTCCGGATGATGGCTTCTTTCAGAAAGACATAGGCCGGCACCTTCAGTTTTTCGCCCTGGACGCAGCCCGGGTGGCAGAGCGTTTCGCGGGGTTCGTAGTTCATCACCTCTCCGGTCCTGGTCCGGCTGGTCTTGATCGGATAAAGATGACAGCTGACGGGCTTCTTCCAGGCGATCTTGCCGTCATAATAAGCCTGTTCGATACCGCATTTGATAATACCCTTCCCATCCTTATAACCGTAGGCGCACATTTTTCCGTGGATGGTGGGGGTTACCCAGCCGAACTCCCGGTCATATTGATAACGGCCGCTGGTTTCGATCTCTTTGATCCCGGCGGGGGTGAGATAGGGTTTGACGATCTCATAGACTTCATTGAGCCGGTCCAGTTCTTCTTTTTCGAGCGGGGCGCCGGCGTCGCCGTCTTCGCAACAACCGCCTTTGCATTTCAGCAGGTCGCAGACGAATTGTCCTTCGACGACTTTCTCGCTAATCAGAATATTATCAATTGCTATCACACCGGCAGTTTTATATGTGGGACAAATATAATTCATTTTACGCTGCGGGCGGCTGGAGGGGTATGATCGCGGGCGGCGGCTGGGCCATCGCGCGCGGCATTTGGGCCAGGGCCGGAGCCGGGGTCCTTCCACCGGAAGGTATTGATCAGGTGGTTGAGGTCTTTTTGCAGGAAGCTGTTGACGATGGCCAGCGAGTCTTCATTGGGAGCCGTATCAAAATATAGGGCGCCGCGCAAAAAGTGGTGGGTCGTATCGGTCAGATAGAACTGCTGGGCGGTAGCAGCATTACCGCCGACATGGAAAAAGATGCCGCCGACGCCGTTTGGGGTATGGATGACGGCCTGATCGATGGAGCTTGCCTTGACGGTGTGTTTATAGGTCATTTTAAACGCATCGTCGGTCAGCTTGTCGAAGGTATTGCCTGGCTTGTGGTTAGGCTGGGGGCCAATGGCCTTATAGCTGACGTATATCCTTGCGCCAAAGCGAGGGAAGTCGATATTGATCCAGTACGGATTTTCCGGCACCGAATCAAAAAAGCTGCTATCGCGGGCCACGGTTGCGTAAACCGGGTAGTCGAAGCTATAGGGGTAGCCCGGCTGGTTGAAGGATTGATATTGATGCGGCGGGAAGTCGATCCTGAAGTAGCCCCGGCGTTTTGGCGTATAGGGGCTGTTGCAGGACAGCAGAAAGGAAAGGAAGACCAGGAGGAATGTTATAGTTCTCGACACGGAATAATAATTAAGAATAATTAAGATGAATATTTAAGATTTTGGATGAATCGCCACTTTTACTTTTTTGATCCGACTGCTGTCCACGTCCAATATGGTAAATTCGAAATCCCCACAGGGTACAATATCGTTTATCTTTGGGATGTCCCCGGAGATTTCCAGGATCAGTCCGGCCAGAGAATCGCTCTCCCCCTTTACTTTATCAAAGGTATCGACGGAGATATTCATCGTTTTGCAGACGTCGTTCAGCATCGTCCTCCCTTCAAAAACATAGCTGCCGTCCTCCAGCCGCCGGGTGCCGGTTTCTTCTTCGTCGAATTCATCCCGGATATCGCCGATAACTTCTTCCAGGATGTCTTCGAGGGTTACGATTCCGCTGGTGCCGCCAAATTCGTCGACGACGACGGCGAAATGGATCCTTTTCTGTTGGAATTCCTGGAGGAGGTCTTCGATCAGCTTATGTTCATGGACAAAAAAGGCAGGGCGCAGGAGGTAGTGCCAGTCGAAGTCATCGGGCTGGCTAAGCCAGGCGATCAGGTCTTTGGAGTGGACCAGACCGGCAAGCTCGTCCAGGCTGCTCTTGTAAACAGGCAACCGGGAATAATGCAATTCTTCGACTTTTTGTTTTAGCGCGGAAAAAGGCAGATCGTAGCTGACGCCGCAGACTTCCAGCCGGGTCCGCATGATCTGCTTGACCGTGATGCTGCCAAATTTGACAATGCCTTTTAAAATATTCCGTTCGTCATCGGATGCTTCGTTTTTGGTGGTCTGATCGATCTGGTAGTCCAGCTGTTCGAGGCTGAAGGATGATTTTTTTCCGCCAAAGGCCCGTTCCAGGCCTTCCGATCGCTGGACGGCCCAGCCCCCCACGCGACGGAACAGGAGATGGATGAGCTCGATGACGCCGGAGGTATAGTACGCGAACTGGAGGTTATTTTGCGTCGCCCAGATCCTGGGCATTACCTCGCCAAAGAGGATCATGACGAAGCCGATCAGGAGCACCTTGATCAGAAATTCGAATAACCAGAAGTTTTGTTTGAGGAGGATCATTTCATCTATGAGAAAATTGGCAAGGATGATAACGGCTATATTGACGATGCCATTGGCGATCAGCATGGAAGCCAGCAAGGTCCGTGGTTCCTCGAGCAGGGAGACGATGCGTTTCCAGGAAAGGTCCTGTTTTGTCTTCAGGATATTGATATCCTTAAAAGTAAGGGAAAAAAAGGCAACTTCGGAACCGGAAAGCACAAAAGAAAGGATCAGCAGGAAAAGGATGACGATAGCGAGGATAGTGGTAGCCTGGGGATTGATGACCAGCAGCCCTGTTGATAGGGTGGTTTTCAACAAATTGATGAAAGGCAAATCCAAAATAAACAGGTTTGGTGAACAATACTACCCGGCCGGAGGGTTAAAACGGCAGATCTTCCGAAGGTTCGCCGACAGGGGGCGGGGTGTCGGTGTTACCGAGGCCCTCGATCCCTTCCTGGTGATGGAGGGAGGAATGGGAGGAGCCGCTGTCTGTCCGCTTGTCGAGCATGATCAGGTTGTCGCCCACGACTTCGGTGGCGAATTTCTTATTTCCTTCTTTATCTTCCCAGCTGCGGGTCCTTAACCGGCCTTCTATATAGACGAGGCTGCCTTTGTGAAGGTATTTTTGCGCCAGTTCGGCCAGGCCGCGCCATAAGACGACGGTATGCCACTCCGTTTGAGAGATCAGTTTGCCGGCTCTGTCTTTAAAGGTTTCCGTCGTTGCCAAAGAGAACTTGGCAACGGCGATATTACCGTCCAGAAATTGCACGTCCGGGTCTTTTCCTAAATTGCCGATCAGCATCACCCTATTTACGCCTCTCATACACGAAGTTTGAAAAGTTTACAAATCATCTGATAGAATTAAATCCCTGGACTTAGTCCTTAGGCGCCTGAACCGGACACAGTTCAGCGTTGATAAAATTACCCATTTTTTTTAGGAAAAGATAAATTTTTGCTTTGCTGTGAGCCATTTTTAATTTAACGCCAACATCATTGTCATCCGCCTGCGTTCCGCCGACAGTCAGGGCGGGCCTTTTGCTAAAACAAGCTTTGTGCCGGTGTTGGGTCCAATAGCCAGGCGTTGATGAATTTCGGGAAGGCATACTCTGTTAACGCGCTCCTGGGGACCAGCAAATAATCTTTCAGCCCGGGGAGGGTCTTGTTTCCGGGGAGGGCCCTCTTAAGCCTAACCGTTATAAACTGTCCCTGCAAGGTCTGGTGGCTTAGCTCCTGCCGGTAAATGCGGGAGATATACCTGACTGTGAGTGGCTGCCCTTCAAAGAGTTGCCGAATGAAATCCGATTGGAGGGCGTCTTCCGGTCCGGTTGTATCATTGGTTTCGAATAAAATAAATTCATAAAGTCCTTCCCAGATATCTTTTGCCGTCCGTTGGCGGATATACACTTTATCCCCGGGTGTTTTTTTATCCCCGGGACTTTCGACGACAAAATAATAAAGATACCGCTGTTTTTTAAGAATGCTCTTCTCCTTTACCGGGAGCTGGTCTGTCAGGCCTTTTTGTCTGGCAACACAATTCACCTGCTGGATACAGGAGACGCACAGCGGGTTCCGGGGGGTGCAGACAGTGGCGCCGAAATCCATAATCGCCTGGTTGTAAATACCTGCCTGACGGGGGTCCAGTAAAGTATCCGCCAGCCTGGTGAATTGTTTCTTTCCGGCGGTTGTATCGATGGGTGTCGGGATGCCGAAATAGCGGGCGAGTACGCGGGTGACATTGCCATCTACAACGGCATGCGGAAGATTGAAAGCGAAGGAGGCGATGGCGGCGGCGGTATAGGGGCCGATACCTTTTAAGGCCAGGATCTCTTCATAGACGGAGGGAAACCGGCCTTTATATTCGGTGTCGATTTTTTTTGCGGTGGCTATGAGGTTGCGGCAGCGATTATAATAGCCAAGACCTTCCCAAAGTTTAAATACTTTTTTCTCGGGAGCGGCGGCGAGGTCGCGGACAGTGGGGAAGGCGGTCAAAAATTTTTCATAATAAGCCCATCCCTGTTCGACGCGGGTTTGTTGAAGAATTACCTCACTTAACCAGATCTTATAGGGATCTTTTTCCCCTTTCCACGGCATTTCCCGGAAATTCCGGGTTTTATGCCACTTTAGCAAGATTTTGGTAAAAGCGGCTTTTTTTGGGTCCATTACGGTCATTTGAAATTAACAATCAATATTTTAGGGATTTCTTGCCTAATTAAGACAAATCAAGTATTTTGTTACCCTAAAAGGATTTTTAGCAGCAAACCTTGGGAATTAATAATTTTGTTATATATTTAAAATCAGAAACTTATAAAACTTCATCCCCATGAGAAAGGCAGACCTGGTTAATCAAATATCAGAAAAAACAGGAATACCTAAAGTTGACGTCCTGGTGACGTTGGAAACCATGTTCAAGGAAGTGAAAGAGACCCTGTCCCAAGGAGAGAATATTTATATACGTGGGTTCGGGAGCTTTATCACTAAGAAAAGAGCTGCCAAGATCGGGCGCAATATAAAAAAGAATGTGGCTGTACATATCCCGGAGCATTATATTCCCGCTTTTAAACCAGCCAAGGAATTTGTAGCGGAAGTAAAAAAATTGCAGGCCGTCAAGGCAGATCAGCCAAACCCGGATGAAGAGATGTAATTTGCGTCTCCAAGAGATGTAACTTGCGTCTCTAATTATCCAGCATGAAGAAACAGCAAATTCTGGTAGCTGGCACCGGGGTGCTTTTACTACTCGCTCTGTACTTTTTTGGAAATACTGTTCCACCACGAAAGAAACCGGACGCCGCAACCAGTGGCGCTCCTGGCGCGTCTGCCGTAAAATCCATTGGTTTACAGGATATTCTACAAGCATCTCAATCCCGTTTAACTCCTGCCCAATTATCTTATGTGGGCAGGCTGCAACAATCTGTCGTGAGAGGCGATGTGCGCGCGCAGCAACTGAATGCCTACCGGCTGCTGGCTGATTTCTGGAAAGATTCGGTTCAAAATGGCTTCTTATTATATGCTTATTATACAGGTGCAGCAGCCAAATTGGAAAATAGGGAAAAAAGTCTCACCTTTGCTGCCCAATTATTTTTGGAAAGCTTAAGTGGACAGGATAATGAGGCGATGAAGTATTGGATGGCCACAAATGCTAAAGAGTTGTTTGAAAAGGCATTAGAACTTAATCCCGACAATGATTCGACAAAGGTGGGACTTGGGGCCAGCTATATTTTCGGGTCGTCAGCCGGGGATCCTGCGGAAGTCATGCAGGGTATTCAGCGGATCCTTGAAGTAGCCCGCCGTGATTCAACCAACATGTACGCGCAGTTTATGCTGGGACTGGGGGGGATTGTATCGGGGCAATTCGATAAAGCTATTGAACGTTTGACAACCGTTGTTCGACATCAACCCGCCAATATCGAAGCGCTGCTCCGGCTGGCTGAGGTTTATCAGCAGAAGGGGGATAAAGCCGATGCCATGAAGTACTATGAAGCCGCAAAAAAGTTGATCAATAACCAGGAGATAATCCGGGACATCGATCAGCAGGAGCAATCCTTAAAGTAGATAATAGACGGACATTTATTAATAATTAAAAATTGAATTGAGTATGCCTTGTGGTAAAAAGCGTAAGCGTCATAAGATTGCGACGCATAAGCGTAAGAAAAGACTAAGAAAGAATCGTCATAAGAAGAAGAACAAATAAGTTGTTTTTCATCCGACCGATGGCAGTGATCTGACCCGCTAAATGGCTGATGTTGATGGAAAACGCTCGATACGCTTGAATAAGGAACTAATCATAAATGCAACTCCACAGGGTGTAGAGATAGCCCTATTAGAGGATAAAAAGCTGGTGGAGCTCCACCATGAAAAGGCTGATAACAGCTTTGCGGTCGGTGACTTGTACCTTGGAAAGGTGAAAAAACTGATACCCGGGTTAAATGCTGCCTTTGTAGACGTAGGGTTTGAAAAGGATGCTTTTCTTCACTACACCGATCTGAGTCCCTATGCCCGGTCGCTGTTGAAATTCACTCAACAGGCGATGAATGACGGCAGCCCGGACGGATTCGACTTTGGCGGATTCCAGGTGGAGCCGGAGATCATCAAGACGGGAAAGATCAACGAGGTGCTGAATGGCAAGCCTCATATCCTGGTTCAGATCTTAAAAGAGCCGATTGCGGCCAAGGGCCCGCGGCTTAGCTGCGAAATCTCCCTACCGGGTCGTTTCGTCGTCATTACTCCCTTTAATGATATTGTGGCTGTCTCGCGTAAGATCCATTCCTCGGATGAGCGCAAACGGCTGCAAAAGATCGTGGAAGCCATCAAATCCAAAAATTTCGGCGTCATTGTCCGGACGGCGGCGGAGGGAAAGAATACCGCGGAGCTGCACGAAGACCTGACCGAACTGGTCGCCACCTGGAAGATGATCCAGCACAACCTGAAGGGTGCGGTCGCTCCGGCCAAGATCCTGAGCGAGCAGACCAAGACGACAAGTATGCTCCGCGACCTGCTCAACGAGGACTTCAACAAGATTGTCATCAATGACCGGAATATCTTCAACGATACCAAAAGCTATATCCAGCGCATCGCCCCGGATAAAGTAGATATTGTTGCCTATTACCACAACGGTTCACCCATATTCGACCAGTTCAGCGTGACCAAACAGGTGAAAGCCGCCTTTGGCAAGACCGTGAATCTGCCCAGCGGCGCCTATTTAATCATCGAGCATACGGAAGCCCTGCATGTCATCGACGTGAACAGCGGCTACAAGAGCGTCAGTAACAACCAGGAACAGAACGCTCTGGAAACCAATATGGAAGCCGCCGAAGAAATCGCCCGGCAATTAAGGCTCCGGGATCTTGGCGGTATTATTGTCGTGGATTTTATCGACATGAAGCTGCCGGACAACAAACGGAAGCTGATCGAGGCGATGGAGAATTTTATGCGGACGGACAGGGCCAAGCATGCCGTGCTGCCGATCTCCAAATTCGGGCTGATGCAGATCACCCGGCAACGGATGAAGCCGGAAGTGACGATCAACACCCAGGAGGTCTGTCCTACCTGTAATGGGACCGGCAAGATTTCTTCCGCCCTGATCCTGGAGGACGAGATCGAAAAGAATTTAAGCTATCTGCTCAATCATCAGCATAAGGACCTGATCCTGGCTGTACATCCTATAATGCACGCTTATCTTACCAAGGGGTTCCTGAGTATTGGCTCCAGGCGATGGAAATGGCGCTGGAAGTATAAGCAGAGGGTCAGGATCCGTGCCAACACCAATTATCATCTTACGGAGTTCCATTTTTTTGATAAGCAGGAGGATGAGATAAAGTTGTGATTGTTGGGGGATCGTCGCCCAGAACTTCGTCGGAGCTGCTTCGCCACGCTCCTCCTCGTTCGTACCCTTCGCTTCGCTTGGGTACCCCCGCTGAAGCGGGCTCTGCGGGGCTAGTATGTCTGCGACCTAACGGTCGCTTCGTCCCGTCCCGGGACGGAAAGGCCCCGGTAGAAACCGGGGCCGTCTTTCACTGTCAACATTGAGTCACACATTCTTCAGGGCAATCCGTTGTAATAATGAATGAATTGCCGGATATCTTCCATTGACCGGAAGGAAACTTTGTTCTTATTCAGGTAGTCTTCCAATTGGTCATGTTTGTCATTGGTTAGCTCCTGGAAGAATTTGATATCTTTTTTTATCCGGGTTATTTTCCCCTGGTAAAAGACATAAAAATCGTTGTAGATCCTGTATTCGTGTTGGTCATTGCCGCCGAACTCGTCTTTCTCCTGATAGAACCTTTTCCGCATGCTCTCAAGCAAGGTCACCCGACCGCTGTCCAGCACCAGGTAGAAGCTGGTTTCCGACTGGTTGTCAATCCGTTGGTACCCGCAGGCAAACTGGTAGACCACGGTGGCGCCGGCGATGGTATCCAGGATAGCGAGTGCCTTCACCTGTCCGGGCTCGACCCGAATAACATCCCCATTCTCCCGTTTAAAGTGGACCTCCTGCCGCTCCAGATCGAGCTCCAGCGGGACGTTCGGGAAGAACCGGTTATCGGCAAGGCGAAGCCATCCCAGCTTCCAGGTGGGGAGGAAAAGGGGGAAACCTTCTTTCTCAACTGCCGGGTTTACGATCGGATGGCCGTTCACATCATACAGATTCATCGTGCCCGTATTACTCGCGTCGAAGTTCGGCGGCGATTGGCCATGAACCCGACAGGGGATCAGCTGCAGCATGCAACTGCCTGCGAGAAATATGAATATTGCGATCCTATGTGTGATTCTCGAATCCATGTTAAAAGTTGGGATTGTCCTTTTTCTGTCAGTAATTAGGGTTGGTAACTACTTTGGCAGTGGCTGCTGAAGGTGGATTTAATATTACTTCATCGGCAGGGATATCCCAGAAATCCATAAAGTTATAATCAATCGTTGCATTAAAATTCATGACAGAGGCGCCTTGAGACGGAAGATAAAGGAGTTGATTACCATAACTTCCGCCGCCTTGCTTGATATCATAGGTCCAACCCCAGCGTCTGGAATCCCAGAAAGACAATCCCCTTCCAAAAAGGGCGACCCTTCTTTCCCTCACGAGCTGATTATACGCCTGAGCTTGTGTTAGTCCGGTTCCTACTGTAGCCGCAACGCCCGCACCCTGGTAATTCCTTTCCGCATCAACCAGTGCAAGTCCTGCATTGATGTTCCCCATCATAATATTAGCTTCGGCCAACATGAGCGTGTTCTCTTCCCAACTACCGGCTATGAAAAGCTCATAAGCCCCCACGGTCTGATCGCTGTAATTATATACTGTAGTAGAGCCATTGGGGGTATTGATCAAACTGTAAACGGTGGAAAAATAGTCATTATAGAAGGTGTCTGCCGCGGTGGCTGTATAATCAAGGGCGAGGCGTTGATCACCGGCATTATAATTCTGGGTAAGTCTCAAGCCGGGTTGAAATACCAGGTCGGAGTTGGGGCCTGCCGCCATCAGCGTAATATTTCCGGTATTTTGGCTATAAAGGCTGTTAACCGGGGTAGACGTCGCGGTAAAAACAGCGTCCCCGGCCTGGATCCCATTGGTCGTCAACGTTAACACATTTTGCCAGTCACCTGAGGCCATTGGCACTATGGAAGAGCCCGTTATAGTGGCATTTAAACTCCCATTTACAAACGGCGACAGTTTATTGACCAGGATATTCCTGGCCAGCATGGTATTGATATTATGGATCCACATGGTGGGCGTAGGGACGCCGCCGTGCGGTGTTCCCTGGAAGGCGCCCGGGATCAACTCTCCCAGTACCGTAGTATAGTCAGCGGAACTTGCAGAAATACCTGCCAGGATCGACGATGCCTGATTAAAATAGGAATTTGATTCCGCGATAATAGAGTCCTTTATCAGGTAGTTATTGTTGGTAGCGCCGGCGGTGTTGACGATCAGACCGGCCGTGTACTGGGAACCGATGACCGAGTAAGCATAGCCCTTCCAGAAATAGGCCCATGCAGTCATGGTATTGACGGCATCCGAAGACATTCCCTTAATCGTTGGAATGGTGCTTAGGAACGTATTGCATGAGCCATTCAAAATATACATATTACACCACTGGTAATAAAATGCGTTATACCCTGCTGCTGTCTCAGCCCGGGTGTTGGCTGTTCTTAATAGAGTGACCTGGGCTTCATTATTCGACGTACCAGGAATAAGCGTATATACGGTATTATTGTCCAGGATAGCATAATAAGGGATGTTAATGACATTTACATTCTCATTAGCATCCGTGGATCCCACCAAATCACCCTGTAATTCGCTAAAGGAGTAATTCAGTGAAAAATATCCAGAACCCAGCCAATTATAGGCATTGTCAGGCGCAAAGCCGTCTTCATATACGGCACCCTGGCCGAAAGCTGCCAAAGAAGAC
>Ga0302179_10000668_pt1 | contig 22140 bp, 26 predicted proteins | sample I_Palsa_E3_1_FD_198788 | JGI IMG/M metagenome (GOLD analysis project Ga0302179, IMG submission 198788) | Peat permafrost microbial communities from Stordalen Mire near Abisko, Sweden - I_Palsa_E3_1 | ecosystem: Environmental > Terrestrial > Soil > Palsa > Peat permafrost | place: Sweden...
GTTGCAACACATGTGGCTGCTATGCCCACGCAGGCATGTCGTTGGCGGACCTTTTCCCAGTCCCGCAGTGGTGTCACGTCGCCAGCTGCCTTTTATCCAAATCCAAGTCTCTTCCTTGTCGCTCTACACCATGCGCAGTGTCCTCGATTATTCACGATCCTGTCTTCTCAATCTTGCCCCACGATTCTCGATTCTTGTCCTATCCCGCTCCGTCCTCTATCCCTGGCCGTCTATTCCCCACATTCCAGCTCTTCGTCACCCACAGCCGCTGATGCATTCTCTTCCCTGGTCATCCATCCTCCACACCCCCGGCTCCTCATCAGTTCACAGCCGCCGTTGCGTTCTCTTCCTCCTGGTCGTCTATTCTCGGCATTTCGGCTCTTCATCAACTCACAGCCGCCGACGTGACCTCTACATCCCTGTCCTTTGTCTTGGTCGCCTCTGTCTCGCATTCTCGACATCCTCTCCTACTGTCAGTCTGACAATGCATCCTCGTATTCGCCCTTCGTCTAAACCTCGAATTTCTCTGGCACACCTCGGCAACTTCTCCTATTCGCCATCGTTAATGCACTCTCATATTACCGCCGCCTACCTTTTTAATCTATTCTCAGTTTGATCTTCGTCCTTGTCTACAGCGCTCGCCATGTGTGCGAGGCTGCTCTCGTTCTAGCTGTGCATGTCACACCGTGCAGTTTAAGTACGCCGCTGTGCCTCTGCTTCAGCTATTTATGTTCCCTAGTCCTCGTTTTCCAATCCTCGGCCCTCGTTCTTATTACGACATACTCCGAAGGGTAGTTGTGCCCATGGTTCATGAACCACCGTGATGGTTCATGAATCGTCACCGTGGTCCATAAATCGTCGGCGTGCTCCAGGTTGCGGCCCGGTGTCACCGTGCCTGTGACATCAGAGTACCGTCCTTCTGGTTCCTCGATCCTTAGTGTTCTCGTTTCTACCCTCGGTTCTAGTCTCCGGTCTTCCAACTGGTTCCCCGCCTTGCAGCCCTTGTTCTCCAGCCCCGGCCTTCATTCTTCGGCAGGGCCCTCGGACTTTATTCCTCGGCCTTCGGATTAACTCTCCAGCCTTCGGACTAGTTCTCCGGCCCCCGGATCTCGTTCCTTTGGCCTTCCATTCTTACCTCTCCAGCCCTCGGGCTGGGTTCTCGGCCTTGGTCTTTGTGCCCGGGCCTCCGGCCCTCGCCGATCGTGTATAGTCTTCGCTCTCGTGTTCTCAGTCTACTCATCCCCGCATCCTCGGCTTTTGTCTGGTCCTTCGTCTTCACGTCACTCCGCATCTTAGTCCTCTCGTCTTCGTGTTTTCGCCCCCGCGTTCTCGCCTTCAAGTTTTCGGATCTGTATTCGAGTCCGTGTCGTCGTTCTCATCCTTGCGCTCCATCCTCGTGCCCTCGGTCTCGCCCCTCTTGACAGCTCGGCACGAGACTCGGAGCTAGCACCTTCTCAGGGAGGGAGGTACCGCCACGGCCATGACTTCCAGATCAAATAGGGTCCTCGCTCTTTGTTTCACTCCTCGTCTCATCCTTCGTCTCATCCTTCGTCTCGTTCCTTGTCGTGTTCTTCGTCTTGATACCCCCGTCCCGGTCTTCGGCCTACTCGGCGTAGTCCTCAGTTTACTCGGTTTAATCCTCGGTCCCCTCGGCGCACCTCCCGGACGTTGCGGAAGCTACCGCCGAGCCTCAACCACGTCCCCCGAACCCTCAGCGCCAGTCCTCAGCGCAAGGTCCCGGAGCCGGTGCCTTCTCGGAGCACCTCGTTTTTAATCTTTGGCCTCAGTTTTCACCTTTTTGTCTTCGTCCTCGGACTCACATGGGTACGGGTCTAGCAACACCTCATTCTAGTTCTCGACCTCAGTTCTTGTCATTGTCCTACGTTTCTACATTGTCTATATTCCCTGCGGCCTCGCCATCGCCCATGCAACTTCGTCATGCCCCATACGGCCGCGCCGTGGTCCACGCATACTTGTTATACACCCGCTCGGCTCCAATGTGGTCCAGGTTACAACCGGTCGCTCGGCCCAGGAAAGCCTTCGTCTCATTCCTCGTTTTGACCTTCGCCTGGAGCTCCGCCCTGATCCTCGCTGCCGTCTTGATACCCTCGTCTTTGTCTCATCTCTCTTCGTCCGCAGTTCATCGTCATTCTTGGTCTCTATGGTTCCCGATATTCAGCTTGTCTCTTTGGTCCCGCAGGACGTCCTTGGCCTCCACTTTCATCTATAGGCACTTGGCCTGCCTCTTTGTAGGCGGCATCCTGTCCCAACATGTCTCGCCCTGGTACCTCGGTCCTCACAGCACTTCGATGTCGTCCTTCTTCAGCTCCTTCCAGTTCAACCCACGCTATTCATCTATTATTATCTTCGGTCCTGGGCTCTCTTCCTTCTACACGGATTATTACACGGCTGCATGGCGCACGAACTTTCATCATGGTCAACGAACTTTCTGCATGGCCTATGAACTTTCTGCATGGTCCATGAAGTCGCTACATGCTCCCTGTTTTATACCCATGGACTAGTCCTATGGCGCAACCCATTCTCGGTCTTCACATCTTCGTCCCTTTTGCCACCATCAGCCCCCGGTTGCCACTAGTCGTAACCAGTTGCAACTTGCGACTGGCTGTTGCGCTGGCTGTCACCTACCTTTCTCGCTACCCTCCTCTACCTCGTCGGTATGCGTAATATTGCAGTGTTGCGTAGCATTGCAGTGTCGTATAACATCGCAGTGTTGCGTAGCATCGCAGTGTTGCATAGCATTGCAGTGTGCACAACAAGGTCTCCTACGTGAGATTTCCTCTTTCGTCCTTCGATCTTGGCCTTCTTGGGTGTGACCATGTATCCAAGGCTCATGGCGGGTGTATCGTGTACCCAATCTTCGCGATTCTTCCGGAGGCGTGTTGGTGTTCCCACATGGCCTCCTATTCCTATTCCTATTCCAGTCTTTCGTCCTTCTCGGCCAAGTCCCTGTTCGAAAATCCACCCTGTTGTGTCTACAACTCTCGAGCTTCCCTCGTCCTTCCTCGATGTCAATCGACTACCGTCCTTCTATCTCAGTCCTCTCCTTACGGTTCTGCCCTGCATCGTCCCTGCATTCCTGCATTCCTCTGTCCTCCTCCTCCTTCGTCACCTCGGTCAACTCGACTCAACCTTCTCTGTATCGTCCACGACAAGGTCTCCTTGTAGACCCACAGTTGTTCCTCTTATGCTGGCCTTTCTAAGAGTGCGACCATGTATCCAATACTCATGGCGGGTGTATCGTGTACCCAATCTTCGCGATTCTATCTTCTTCCGGAGGGTTTCTAGCCGCGGCCCCTGTTCCATTCGCGGCCTCTTCGTCTTCGTCATCTTGTCCTTTTCGGCCAGCATCCGATCTCAACCCCTCATTGTTGTGTCTGTCGTCTTTCTGAGCCCTCGTCTTCTCATCGACATTGTCATGCCGCCTCCACTATTCTACTCCTCCTGGTCTATTCTGCGGTTCTCTGTCACGTCAATTCTATCTCTTCGGTGGTTATCTATCTGCCTCGCTATCTCCTCCTCTCCCCGGCGGCCGGCTATCCGTCTTGCGATGTTCCAACTCTTGAGCTAGCTCTCCGCATCGCCAGATCTTGATGTCCGAGTCGCCTCCGCCTCCGCCTCCGCCCCTATCGTCTTATTATCTCTCTTCTACTATATCGCTATCTTCATTGTCGCTATCCTGGAGGGTTGTCTGGATTTCACGTTGCAGCTTGCTATATTGGCGCCCAGGAGTTCGCCCTTAGGGGGGACGTACTGTCACAAACCTAGGGTCACAGCCCTAGCGCACCTTTTAAAAAAACAGTCCTATAGCTCCCGTAGTCCTTAGTTCTCATCAACACCATGAATGGAAGCAATTATCCACCATAACGCGCTTCTATTCTGCCTGCATAGCCCGTGGTCCCTCAGTTCGTAACAGCTGATGCTTTAAGTGAATTTGAAAGAATTTGCCATAAATACTTACTTGACCTTGTCCACTGACCTTCAGACTGCTCTGAAAGAAAGGATCGGTTACAGCTCATCAGCAACGTGGATATATTGTCAAAGTCCAAAAAGGACGCCGATGAGGAAAGAAAAGAGGGGCTACAAGCGGAGACAATAAAACGAAGTCGAGCACTGGAGTGGTATGAAGAAGAAGGCGAAACCATGGATTACTTGGAGGGAGACGAAGGTGAGCACATGCAGCCCACGGCACAGATATTGGAGGCTATGTCAGTCGAAAAATACCTCATATATGACAACCCAATAGTAACCTCTTTCACGAATCATACATTCGTCAGCTCGGCATTATTTGGCGCCAAATCCTTGGCAATTCTTCTAAACAGCCGCACTTGCTCCGCTTACTTTTCTCACATGTCATGCACCACTCATACGGCGGAGGAACCAAGGCAGCAATTATTTTATGCCCCCTACCTCATAAGCGAAAAACAGGCCAGTCACTGGAAAGAAGTCATTGGGGAAGAAGTCGTCAAGCAGAGGCAATATCGATCGATGCAATTGCCGATCGTTTCATCCATCGCCAGCGGCAACAATTCACTGACCTCCTCTTTCTCCGTTCCTATAGACAGTGCAAGTGGACAACTATCAAATCCACTGCAACATATCTAATCCATTATAGAAGACGTGGCCTGTCAGTTCCAACTGAACAAAAATCAACGACGAGCATACGAGATATTTCTACGGCCCTTACCACTCATTCCATTGGGCAAGTCACCTCAAGGACATGATTCCAATAACCGATGCATGTATTTGGGAGGTCCAGGTGGAACAGGGAAGTCTCAGGTCATACAGGCCATCATCGAAGCATTCACACGACTGCAATCCAGGCAGTAACTATTAGTCTGTCCAACCACCGGAGTGACGGCGAACTTAATAGGCGGTAGCACAGTGGACTCTTTGGCGGAAATCAAACGTAGGTCTGCCCGCTACAAAGAGAACGATGACGTAGAACAAACGATGAACGGGTCCGAGTATTCATATCTTGTCGATAACACATGGATGAATTGCAATTTCCTCATCTTGGATGAAGTGTCAATGCTTGGGTGCAGCAAGCTCGCAAAGATCTCACAGGCACTGCAACAGAACAAAAGCAATTGTCTCGCATTCGGCGGTATCCACGTCCTATTCAGTTGCGACTTCTTTCAGCTACCGGCAATTGGAGACGTCTCGCTGTATCACCGATCATGGAAAGGCAAACACGATGCCAAAATGGTGGAAATGGGAATGAGTCTATGGCAAAACATCGTGAAGACCACTGTATTACTCACAGAACATTATCGCGCTCCCAACCCCACTGTGTATGAGGTCATGGAGAGGCTTCGAAAGGGAGCCTTACTACCGAAGGACATCGAAAAGATCAAGAGCCGTGTCTTTGGCCACCTGCAAGGCCCAAATCCGTTGGACGAAAAATGATAGGACGCACCATTAATCACACCTCGAAACAATATACGCCAGGCATGAAACAATCAAGCGGCGATTCGATACAGCATTTAAAATAATAGTCAAGTCTTCATCTCTCCCTCGATCGATTTCAGAGTGCGATGCAACAGAAACACGATGATATAGACCGGCGACCATAAAACAGAAATGCCAACATGGAATGTATTGTGCATTGGAGCTACTGCCCTTGTAACCGCTAATGTTGCGGTGGAACTCAACATGGCCAACGGAAGTAAAGTCATTATTCGACAGGTGGTTCCCCATCCAGAGGACAAGGAAGGATGGCAGAGGATTCAAAGTGACCGCCTTGTCCGCCTATCGAGTGTCAGGAACGGGACTACAGGCTGCGAATAAGAATAAGATGATTTGAAGTGACCTTGCGAGATGAAGAGCTCTACAGTGCGGCGACGGGGTTTTAGCAGTCCCGTGCGCCCTAACCTAACTATTTACATGATACATTGCTGTGCTACGTCGCACAGCGGGGTTGGTTTGTGACATCGAGGCCACCAATTGCCGTCTAGGTGGAAAGCATCAGGTCCATCACAGAAGCCTCTGAAACTACATTCAGGTTCTCTCGATCACGCAAATTGCTTCCCGGTTATGCCTATGAAACAAGGCATCGCTATCCCTAAGGAATATGGTCACGCCGTATCTACTAGTAACAAGAGTACATTTGACCGCATCCAAATTCCACTGACCTATGGTTTTGCGATGTCCGACTTTCGTGTTCAAGGGAACGGACTGAGTAAAGGAATCTTCGACCTAAAAAAACCTCCCTCTGGGCGGTTGCTTGCTGCCAATATATACGTGATGCTATCGAGAGTGAGTAATTAGGAGGATTTGGCAATCTTAAGGCTGTTTGAAGACAGTGTGTTAAGTAGCCTGGCAGACGAGGAATTAATGGAGTTCCATTGTAATATATAGAGAACACTCCCTCATCATAGGAGTTAGATTACTCGATCAAGCAAGTTACATGCACATATGGTTGATTATTGCTGTTACAGAGCCCACCTGATGCCTCTCCTCGTCCAAGCAATCTGATGGAATGGGGATCTACAAATTAAGCGGCTTTAAGCCCAACGATGGCTGAGTCAGCGCGGCTCATATCCCCGAATGCAAAATTTCATTGAATTTCTTCGCAGCTATTTCGAGCAACAACCACATTTCTAAGTTGCCGATATCAAAGACTTGTGAGCTAGTTCTATTGAATCATGGGTACTGCATCCGTTCCGCCCTCAGTCATTCTATGGTCATGCTGACATTTGGATACAGCTCCTAAAAAGCAAACGCAGAAAATGTCTCTTGGAGACTTCCTCCAGGACTCATGTTCGACCCCTTTTATCGCCTCGCGTTGACTTGCTTAGCTTTGGGAAATTGGGCCGATGAACTGGAAGACATGCCTGTTGCTCGTACTTACCCCTGAAATCAAGCTGACGTTCTAGCTTCAGTTGGTGGTAATCGCTCAAGGAATCCAAGCTTACAGTTATTAGCAGGGAGAGAACAGAGGGACAGATACGATTCGCACCAGTTTTCAGGCGATCGACGTGAGATGTCTTCGTTTTCTCGTGGTACGCTCTGTTCCCTATTATCTGACTCTTGATAGATCAAGAGGGCGATAGCCGTATGCCTCGCGCAGTAGTGCCTTTCCCGACCCAACCTCCATATACTGCCCACGTTGGCAATCTCGCATTCGATCTTACCGAGACGGAGATTGAAAACTATTTTGAAGGATGCAAGGTGATCAGTGTCCGCATTTTGAAAGACAGGATGGACAACAGACCCAAAGGCTTTGGTTACGTTGAGTTCGCTGACCTGGATTCCTTGAAAAAGGCTCTCAGTCTTGCAGATGGACAATTAGCTGGGCGTAGTGTAAGAGTGAGTGTTGCAGAGCCACGTACCCGCCTATTTGTTAGACAATGCTAATGTTTCCAGCGAAATCTGGCGGATACGGTGCCGATGAAGCTTCTCTAGGCGAGTGGCGAAGCGGGAAAGTATTGCCGCCCCTCGAATCCCGTAACAGGCCCGGCGAGCGCGAACCTCGCATGGCGAGAGATTTTTCCGGTGATTCTGGACGACCTGAACGTCGGGAGATGGCTCTGGCGTCATCTGAAAGTGGAGTCGACAAGTGGGAACGGAGAGGCCCCCTTCCGCCTACAGAATCTACCGAACGGAAATCGCGGGGCGGGTTCGGCTCCCGTTCAGGTAGTGGAAATTTTGGCGGCCCACCAAGCCGCTCTCCACCACGCGAAAGTTTTGCTGATACTGGCGAATGGCGAAGCGCGAGACCCTTGGCGCCAGCAGTCCGATCTGACGGAAGTATATCCCGAACTATTGAATTTGAGCTAACTGGCTTCAGACACCCCTCCTCCGTCCTCTCCTTCCTTGGGAGGCTCCCCAGTTATGCAACGCAAGAAGTTGACGTTATTGCCTCGTAGTGAACATCCACAAGAAACCCACTCGACACCGGTTCCGTCCGTGGTTGAAGAAGTCAAGCCGAAAACCAACCCGTTTGGCGCGGCCAGACCAGTGGACACGGACTCCGCGTTAAAAAAAGTTGAGGAGAAATTGGCCAAAGAAAAGGAGCATAAAGAAGAGATCACGTCCGCTAAAGGGGCGGCAGTGTCCTCAACGCCATCGTCTCCAACTGGCCCACGACACGACAAGGGAAGACAGCAGCCAAAGCAATTATTACGACGACCATCTGCCAACCTTGTCGCTGGCGGCAGTGGTGAACCAAGTTCAGAGATTAACGAAGTTGTTGCCGCAAAGGCTGAGGCGCAGGAGGAGTCGATATCGGAATCTGTCGAGTCATCATGGAGAAAATCGGATGAACAGGTCGAGGCTACTCCGCAGGAAGAGGAGGCTGGTTGGGAAACTGTTCCTAGTCGAAGCAAGAAAGTTAATGGCGTTGGCGCAAGGCATTAAGTTGGCCACTTTGGCCGTGGGTAGTGTGTCATATTTAACGTGTTTCTAGAAAATGGAATCAAGTATTGCTTGGGCGTCGTTTTTACCTCTATCTAGCCTGGGGCTTGGACCTGCAACGATGGGCCAAACACGGTGACTACCTGTGCTCGGCACGGGTATTAGGGCCGTATGGGCAGAGAGAGATCCTGTGACTAGTACAAAATGACTGCCAGTGGGCTAGATCACCTACTAGTAGTAGTAGTACCTTCAAGTTACTACTACGTACGACTACTGCAACTAGTACTACTGGTATAGTACTAGTACCACTGGCAGTAGCTGCGTTGTTTTAAGATTTTAAACGCCGAAATGGGAAACAGCAGTGAGCATGCCAGTGCTGTACTAGTAGACTCGGACATCCCACTGGCATCGCAACAAGTCTCCGGCCAACACCTGTTCTACACGTTAAATAGCGCTTTTTGAGAATCTTTAAAAGCATGAATATAATAGCAATTAAAAATCTGAATACATCATCGTCAAGAGCACAGTTTTCTCTCTAAAATACTCCAAGCTCAGATTTTTTCCTTCAACAGTTGAAGAGGTTATTGAGTTCAAAGCTATTAGGTGATAACTTACCGCTTATATTACGTAAAAATTGGCCGGAGACTTGTTAGGACGCACTGTACTTCTTGAAGTTGCTAGTGGCTTTGCTTAGTACTACTAGTAGTAATACTAGTACTTCAGGTTCCTGAGGCTCCTGTGCTGCCAGATGACTTGAAGTTGACAACTTGAATATTGAGAGTAGTACTACAAGTACTAGTAGCAATACTTGATGTTCATTGGTTGAAGGGCTTCAAGTTGAACACTGCCAGTGGCAGTCACCAAGTCGCAGAGTCAATAGCAATACTAGTACCACTGCAGTACTAGTAGTAGGAGTAGGTAGGGCCATAAGCACTTCAGGTTGAACTTGCATTGGAAATGCCAGTGAGTGCCATGATTTCTCAACTTAAAAGAAGTGTCCAGTGGGTAAACATGATCAGTGCTTCAAGTTCAAGTTCATAGTACTACTACTAGTAGTGTAGCGGTACTGCATTAAGTTGAAAAATTCTGGCCATAAAGGCAGTTTCAAGCCTGGATTATCTCCTATCTTCAACTTAAAGTCACAAGTGTTGAGGAACGGAGTCCGAAAAGTGAAACAGTGAGAATATGTCTGATTTACAGGAGATCTACGAGCTAATAAAGAAGAGAAAACCTAACCCCCGGAGGTCGACACGTAACAACAAGGTCCAACTAGAACCTTAGTTTGTGGAGGCTGTGTAGTCACACAAGATAAAGATTTGGTTCAAACAAACACAAACAAATCTCTTCCAAAACCAAATCTCTCCTGAGTGAGACTTATATTTGAGTCACTACACTAGTACTATTATATTCAAGTAGTGAAGTGTGACTCAAATATAAGCCTCACTCGCAGGAGAGGTTTGGTTTTGAAAGAGATTTGTTTGTGTTTGTTTGTTTTAATCAGTCTTACTGTCCCTGCTTTTGGTTCAGACACTTGTAGTCTACTAATTGCTTGTGTGCTTGCTTGTGACTTGCTTGTCTTTCTACAGGGGATTTTCTAGGCTGTTATATAGACATTTCTTATCTTTGCCAAGACTCTGTGGCTTTCTTGCCAGTGTGTCACTTACACAGCCTCCACAATCCAAGGTCTAGGCCTGCACAGCCTCCACATTCCCTGGTTTTCCTTATCTTGTGTGACTAGTACACAGCCTCCACAAACCAAGGTTCTAGTTGGACCTTGTGACTTTAAGTTCAAGATACTAGGAGATAATCCAGGCTTGAAACTGCCTTTATGGCCGGATTTTTCAATTTAATGCAGTACCACCACAATTGTCACTCGTCTGGCCATTGTCAGTAGGCACTAACTTGAATCAACCAAGTGAGTATGATAACTTCAACATCATGATGACCCTGAACTACTACTAGTAGTACTACTACTAGTACAACTTCAAGTTGTAGTGACCGCACATGTTCCCAGCCCTACCACATTCACATTCCAGTTCCTACTACTACTAACTAGTCCCAGTAGCCTAAGTAGTACTACAGATGGCACATCTTTAAGCTAGTACAAGATAGTACTAGTAATAGCCTGAGCCTACTTATCATTAAGTTTTTTACACACACACTGGCATATCAAAGATTAATTTAGGAACCTTGCTTCTAGTACTAGTAGTACTAAGTAGTAGGACATTCTGTCACGGCAGTCGAGGCAGAGGAAGAGGATTCTAAAGTTTGTACTACATCTACTAGATTGCTATCTTGCTCCCAAATTTGGTATCCTAATGCTGAACTGAAAAGATACTACTAGTGCGTATCTGTATTCATCACACTCCTTCAATAGTCGGCCACTTGTTAGGCTCTACTCAGGCGTTTCCAGTTAGAAGCCACATAAACACCAACTGCACAATACTAATCCCACCAAGAAACTGAATTCTCCTTCCTTTTCCGCGACTCGTACCCACTCCAACATCCACAGCTGTCCCTGCATCTGATAAAATAACGTATTTCAATGATCGCAGCTGCTGTTAGACAGATCTGTAGCGGAAACTACCATGAAAAATCCGAGGCCAAGAAAACAGTACAGGAAAACACTCCATTCGAACCACCTTCCCCAACCGGCCTTGGCACCCTCTCGCCGACCTAACAGTCCCCCCAGACGTACGAGCATGGTGACAACAATCCCCACAAACTTGTAACCGCCATAGGCAACAAGATCAAGCACCTGTCCTTGGCCACCAATACTAAGGAGATAGCAGCCCAGCTTGATGGCTACAATCTCAAACAGGACAACTGCGAAGGCGTATGACGCGGTGACCGAGAAATCTTCTGGATTGAAGTGTCCTTGTATGCCCGACAGAAAGGCCGAAAGTAAGATATAAGTCACAAACGCCATGACTACGGGGGCGTCAGCACTGCAACGAAAAGAAATAGCACCTGGAATATACAAGTCAGGCGCATTTATATCCTCGCGTGGTGGTTTAAAGCCTTCTGTTGTTCCCGACACTTCATTCCTCCTGACCTGCCGGGACCAAGGCTTATGTCTCCAGGGGAAGATCAGCAGCTGTAATTTGCGCAGAACATAGGACGTTGATACGTTGAAGTATGGCTTGAGAGATCGTGTGTTGACGAATCTAAGCAGGTTTTGTTCGACATATTCTTGACTTGTTCCCACGACATTACCCATCACAGCCAGACCCATCTGTGTCGTGGCATCGTTGACGCCAAGAAACTGGCCGAAATTCTGAGCATATTGAGGCTGGGCCGACGGTGCATAGCTAGGATTATAGTTTGGAGTGTAGACATGCGATTGTTGTTGCTGATGGTGCTGTGCCTGCAATGGAGGAGGTGATCGGACTTGCGGAATCGGATGAACAGGCACTATACAAGTCAGAGCAGGCATCAGAAGGGCTATATACCAGGGTGATGTAGAGGAGGCGGCGACGACGCGGACTTCATGTCAGGACACACGCCTGCCGAAGGCTGGACGTTGCTGGAATTCCAAACTCGTCGGGCCCGGTTCGTCAGATCAGCTACCAGGTCAGAGCTGGGAATAGATCTCAAGTAATATGTACTCTACCGCTCAGAGTCAATGGCGCATGCTCGTGCCTCACTGAATCAACACGGACTCACCCCTGGTGTATTTTATTCAGAACGATTTACACCCCCCGCTACATGCAATTTTCTAGGTCAAACTGACACAGAAGGCTACACAGAACTTACTAATTCGTTTCTAACTTCGCTCAACTCCTTGAAGCGTCTCTGCTCATCCCGTTCTCTCCGTTCTAGAATCTCAACCTCCTCCACGAGCGGGTCCAATCGCAAAGCAACTGTAGCTCGCTCACTCGCTTGCAAAGCACGATAATTCTCCAAATCAATCCTGGCTTGTTCAATAACCTCACTGACTTCTTTGATCTTGGAGCTCAAAATACCTTGACGAGCTTGATATCCTCCGAGAGTCAAAGCAAGTTTCTTCTCAAGTTTATTTCTCAACGGCGCAAACTTAGTGAGTGTGTCCGAAATGGAGGAGGCGGAAACCTCATTGAAGTTAATGTCACCGTATGACGCCCACACGTCTGAGGGAAATGTGGTCTGCGAGGGAAGCGATTTGGCGACTTCTTCGCGGGCAGCGGCCATTTCCGCAGTAGAGAATACGAAAAAGTTGGGAGGGGGTTTTGGTGGTGTTGTACCTGGGATGGGATAACGAGATGCATCGTGCAGAAGAAGTTGAGCCATTTCTTCCAAGACTAGCTTTCGAGCTGTGTCATGTGTAATGCGAGCCTCTTCAAATAGATATTCCACGTGTAGATCTTGTGGACGAGGGAGCTGTCTTTGTAAGACTTGACTTCTCCTGTTCTGAGCTTCTTGTTCTTCAGCCTCCCTAGCCAGACGTAATTTCCGATCGCGTTCCTCGGCATCTTCGACAGATAATTCAGGTTCTTCGACTTCCTCCTCGATATCTTCATCTGGGATTACGAGTTCGAAATCGTTCTTAGGTTTGGGTAGACTAGCAAACCTCATCCTTAGTTTCTGCCTCACAATCCTTTCTTCGCCGTTTTCACCGGATTGGTTTAGTGCAAGTGTATCTCTCGGAGTACGCAACAGAGTAGTTGAACCGGTTCCTGCACGTGGAGTTGCAAGGGGATTCGGTGTCGACATGACATCTCGCTGAGGAGTAATACCGCCGAAGCCTGTTCCGCCCGTTTCATGAAGAGGAGTATTTTCCCCGCCCAACAAGGAAGATTGAGTGCTCGTCAAAGCTCTCAAATTCTGAGCTTCCACTCGAAGTCTATCCTCTACGATATTAGCCCGGTAACGTATACGAGAGGTACGTGCAGCAGGTGTCATAGGAGTACGGATCGGGGCGGTGGTATCCATCCTTGAGTAATCACTCAGGAGACCACGGGAAGCGTCATTGCCAGTGTCATCTACAAGTCCCCGTACACTTTCGCCCGATAATCCCATCTTGACAATTTGTTCTAACTCCGCTTCGTCAACCTGTGGCTTCGGCAAATTTAAAGGTCGTCTTCTCGCGAGCTGCTCGGCTTGTTTTAACCTTTGTAATTGTTTTGCTCGTTTTTCCGCGGCAGCATCTTCGTCTTGAGGAGGCTGAACTGCCCGTCTTTGTCGTTTGTGCCGGTTTTCATCGTCTTCCTGTAATCGTCGCTTAGCGGCCTGGATTTTGGATACATCAATCATTCCTTGCTCCTTCCTGCCTCGTGCGTCTTCTTCGGTTGTATCGTAAAACCCGGGAGCAGGCTTAATTTCGAAAGGAATATCAGCGTTGTAATCCATATCTCCCTTCCTCCTGAACTGAAGCTTCGTGTTGATTCCTGCAGCCTTCAACTCCCGCCGCTTTTGCAACGTAGCCAATCGTCTGGAATCATCAAGTTGTCTCTCCCTCGCTTTTCTTTTTGCCTTTTTACCCTGTGTATTGGCGAGACGAGCACGGGCCTCGCTTAGCATTTCTTTCTCATCTTCATCCATATCCACGGGATCTGGCAAAGCCTTCCTCGTTTCTGGATCAGGATCTATCTCGCCCGGCCGTAGCTTTCTGATGTCGCCAGCACTGGGTCCTGCTTCTTCGCCTGGTCCACCGAATCCCAGCTCGCCTTGCTCTCTGGCCTCTGCCTCATCCAGCAGTTTCTGGTAGCGCTCCAGACACTGAGTAGCTGTTCGCCCGACGACTTGCGCGATTGTCCTCCACTGGGTTGGCATGAGCTTGGCGAGATGCAGCAATTTTTCGTCCTCCTCCTTTGCCCACTCTGTCTTCTTGATGGACGGGTCGAGCCATTCGTACCAGCGCGCCTTGCATTGCTTCGGTGTCTTGCGAACCAGCAGGGATGATATGCGTGCCCATTGGTTCATGCCATACTTGCTGACGGCTGCTTTGAGGATCTCATCCTCTGTGTTTTTCCACACTCCGCCCTTCACAACAAGCGGCATCCTGTCACGGCGATGAGAGCACAGAACCGAGAATTGATTGATCCGACAATTTCAATCGCAACTCCGACAGATGGTCAGGCCGTCGGACAAGCAACGATCCGAGACCTTGAACCAATGGGATGCCTCCACATGGCAGAGCTATTCTTAGACATTCCACAGAGTTCGGCAACACATAAGTAGGCAGCTGCACCCACACATTGATCAACCACCACGCACACCACTCGCCTTGTGTCTGCCGCAGCGTGTCCGTTCTCTACTCGCTCTCGCTTCTCGACTCGCTTGGTGCAATGATGCACACCAGAAAACGGTCGCTCGATGAGCGCTCCCAGTCGCCGTCTGTCGTTGAGCCATCCCAGCTCCACCTGCCCACTCCGCAGAGCGATGCCTCTTCGGTCCCGTCAACTCCCATGTCATATGCCTCTCCTCAACCACCACAGAAGAAACAACGCACCCGTCGTAACGCAAAAACCGACGAAGAGAAACAGGCGCGCTCTGAAGAACGGGCTAAACGGAATCGTCGTGCGGCTCAAGAATCCCGCGATCGCAAAAAGAAACAACTGGAACATCTCGAAAAGGATAACGAGCGGCTGCGTCAGGAAAATGACTTGTTAATGAGCAGAATGGAACTTCTGGAGTCTCGGATGAAGCGTTTGGAGCAGCATGGACTGGGACAGGAGGAGGTCAAGCAGGAGGTTGATGAGATCGTCCAGGCACATTACCCTGCAGTGGTGATGTCTCTTGGCCAGCAGTGTCAGACGATCTCATCGCCTCCCCCGAGACAGACACAACGACTCTCCCAGAAACTCCATTCTTCAACTTCGATATTGACGCTTTCCTTGCTCAGCAACCAGGCTTGCAGACGGATGTGCAGCATATTGAAACAGAAGCAGTCCCAGCGTTTACAGACAACATTACTACCTTTGACGAACTTATGCAGTTTCCTTCAGCACCAATGGATGATTTCGTCTTCGCGGATTTCATATCTGAATGCTTGCACTAATTCTTGCGCGACTTTTGATAGCTTGAACACTGGTTCGCTTGAAAATGGCGCCGATAAGGGCAAGACACTTTTAGCTTATGAATCTGAGTTCGGCGGGTTGTTTATGGTAATGAATGGAATTGTGTCTCGTTTTTTGAGTATGGAAATATATATGGGACTTCTGGGAAGCTGGGCTGGTGACAGCGGGATATTTATAGTACTAGATGGGAATGTTATCTCTCTTCAACAAATGGAATTTCGTGCGATCGTGATAAACATTAAGCCCTTGAAAATAACCGCTCTAATAAATTCGGTCCTCGTCCTCGTATCTAATTTACCAGAGGCGAGATGTCTTGACGTAAAAGCCAGTAGGAACATACTAGTAGATGAACTGCCAGTGGAAGTTCGATCGGCAAACCGAAACTGAACTTCACGATCTTTTGAGGTGCCAGTGAGACATCTTGACCTTGCCCTTGATCCTCGTGATGTTAAGACTGGCATCATGATAACTTGAATGCGTTTGGCAGATGGACCATCCGATGTCGTAATGGGTACGTCCGAGCAAAAGGATTGTCGCTCCCCCTCGCCGTTCGGAACGCTTAAAGATTTTGGAAGTCATCTGTCCAAGGTCATAGCCGGAATAATAGGTTTCCTAGAAACCCTGTCGACAGCTATCGACAGCCTTGAGTGTAGACAATTTTCCTATTATGACATGTGTCCGGCATTATCAGACTAATGTCGGAATAATGTCAAAAGCAATCCGATGTACACCCGACATAGTGTCAACATAAGATTGAAACAATATGTCTGCACTTCAAATGTTCCATGTCCGGCAGATGTCAAACTTGAATTCTATCCGGGACTCGGATACTTGTCAATTTCTGGTCGTAGTACTACCTCCGCCTACTACTGGCACGAACTCCAACAGACAAACCATATCGACAACGCAAAAATTGTAGTGTCCGTTTCCAAAAAATGCTTTATTCCCCCGACGTCTCTGTCCTGTGCTCCTTCCTAGCTTCGGAACTTGGGGGAATCAGGCATCGTTGCAAACTACTATTAACATTATAAACACTGGGACACTCACGCCATGAACGGTAGGACACTCACGCCATGAGGGGTAGCTCCATTCCCGGCCGCCTACCCCGCTGCTCTCACAAGAAAAGAAGGACCAATAGCTCACAAGTCACCTGGGAAGAGGACAAGAATCGAACACCCATCACGAGTCAAGATCAGAACAGCATGAGGATCGCAACGGTTGGGCCACAAGATCACAGAGACTATGTGGCCACCGATAATTGTCGGATATGAAGAGTCTCTGATGCGGGGAAAAGGCGGGGAAAAGGCGGGAGGTGCGAGCTACTACTAGCCGGAGCCGCTAGCTGGAGCTGGATGCGCTGGCTCTGGATGCGCTGCGAGCAGGAGCTGGAGGAGCGAGCCTGGAGGTGCGAGCTGTAATGGGGGGGAACGCGAGCGCGAGCTATTTACTAGCCGGAGCCGCTTGTTGGAGCCGCTTGTTGGAGCTGGATGCGCTAGCTGGAGACTCTGGAGCTGAACGCGCTGCGTGGAGGCACGAGCCTGGAGGTGCCTGGATCGGGGAACGCTAGCCGGAGCCGCTAGCTGGAGTTGGAGCTGGATGCGCTGCGGGCTGGATGCGCTGCGGGCTGGATGCGCTGCGGGCTGGATGCGCTGCGGGCTGGATGCACTGCGGGCTGGATGCGCTGGAGATGGATGCGCTAGCTGGACGCGCTGGAGCTGGATGGGCGAGCTAGCGAGCGGCGTTGGTTGGCGAGCAGCGTTGAACATAAGCTCCAGGAGGCGTCGATCGAAAAAATACCTGCCGGAAAAAAAGCGCGAGGAGTCAACAAGAAAAGCGTGAGGACACGATGAAAAAAGCACTATCTGTCGACAAAACCAGAGCCATCAGTCGATGAGAAAAGCGCGATGTTTTTAGGGGAACTGCGGGAGGAGTCGAGCGACAAAGTGGAGTGCTGTTACGGCGGTTTGGTCGGCTATGCCCCCCCCCCAAAATGGACAACCGGATCCAAGGGTCACGTGTTGGATCCGGTTGACCCCAAAACCGCCGTTTTTGACCTTTTTGTAGACGCAGCCAGCAACAGCTTGAACCGGCCTGCGGTCCCCAGCACTTGATATAACATCAAGAACGTATTCCTCTTGGATAATGTCCACTTTGTTGGCCACAATTGCAGAGGGAACTGACTATATACGCTATCGAAATAGGGGTGTCCAAATTTCGGATCAGATGGAATTTCACTGCGAGTTGGAGGTGCGAGCTGAAGGTGCAAGCCTGGAGCTGCGAGCTGGAATGGGGAATGCGAGCGCGAGCTGCTAGCTGGATGGGCGAGGTGGATGGGCGAGGTGGATGGGGAGCGCGAGCGCTAGCATGGAGAACGAGAGCTGGATGCGCTGGAGCTGGATGCGCTGGAGCTGGATGCGCTGGAGGCTGACATCGTACTTGCATCGTACTTCCGCTTGCATCTCAAATATATAGCCACGTACTGGAGACTCACTTTCAAGTACTAACACCCCTGGTTTGGCTATGGTGTTTGGCTTGGGGGACTCAAACAGACACCACATTGGAGACGATTTTATTCTCTTGCTCAGGGCTTCTGACATGCAGCAGTAACAGGAATTTTTAGCTTGAAGTTCAAGTTGACATTAACATTTCAAGTTGAACAGTGTTACAACTACACAATAGTAGCTGAATCAGCATATAATTGAGACATGCTGTTCAAGTTGACAGATGCTATACATCCACAACCATTGCACTTCAGCCATCATTTCTTCTGAATCCACATGACGTCGGATATCAATTATGTGATGTTGACATCCTTTTGAAAGCATGTCAGCATCAAGTTGGCATGATGTCAGGCAGAATATCCCACTCTATTCAATTGAACGATTCTAGTACTAGTACTACTACTACTACTACTAGTAGTTGTTGTGTGTGCCAATGTCATGATCAGAAGACTACTACTAGTATTAGCAGCTGATGGTTCAAATAATCAACTTGAAATCGGCCAATGTCTTGGTTTTATACACTAGCAATTGCACATTGAGATGTCCTTGAAGTTAAACTTTAACTTGAAGACGTTCAGATGGTGACTACTACTAGTAGAACTACTACTACTGCTACTAATACTTGTACTCAGGCTACTAGTAGTCTAGAACTTTGCAAATACTTCTGGTACTAGTAGTAACCTTCTGGCTCAGTGAGTTCAAATGAATTTGCAATAATAGTACTAGTAAGTAGTAAACCTCAGGGTTCAAGTTGCGTGAACCCTTGACACACTGACGTCACTGGCAGATTCAAGTTGGGTACTAGTAGTACTACTTCAAGTTCAAGTTGTACTTAGTAGTAGCAGCAATACTGGTGCCCAGAGTGAAAGGGATGTTCCAGATGCCACTGGCAGTCTACATTTGGAACATGACCTTCCAAACAGAAAATCTCGATTTAGAGCGTAACTTCTTGCCAGTGAAGGACCGTGACACAAATTAGGACAGATGACCAGAGAATACCCAAAATGATACCGAAGGGGCTGAGGTTATTATCACTGCGTGGACTTCAATTTGGCAAATAGTACCGTTGCTTGTGTGCTACTACTAGTAGTAAGCCGGGCACGCCTTCGAGTGCCCGAGACTTTAGCTAGTAGACATCTAGCCAGCGCCAAGCTGAAACACGAATGAAAAGCAACGACTCGTATCGCCCAGGGTGGCGTGGAATGTTACTAAAATAGCAGGTGGGACCACTACACCATAACGGTAATTGATAGTCGTGGCAGTGTGTTGCTGTGACGCTAAGATGCAGTGAAGCTTGTTATTGCAAAACACTAATAATACGTGCGCTATGGCAGGTAACGGGATTCATCCAAAATCGTTGACTCTTTCACACAGTCCAACACCCATTGGCGGCCGACAACACGAGGCATCTTCGATGTACGCCTGACAGTCAACAACAAAGCTAAACCTGGCTCTTACTGTGAGATCTTAGACCGAATGGTTGACGTCTGGGCGGGATTTTGCTGGTCCACTATGACATGGGTGATCTCTGCATCGTCCAGAGACCGCGCAAACTGCGCAGATCCGAATTGGAGGTATGTTTGGACCATACGAAAGCTTCGGAATTAGTATGTAGGAACGCAATAGTAAAGCAAACCTGTTTCCACGAGCTGAATAAGCTGCGGCATTTTCGGAATCTGTAACCGGGTTATCAAGATAAACGTTACATCTCGCAAACAAGCGTCCCAAAGTCTCCTCGTCTTTCTCATCAAGGACGTTCTCGATACTCAAACAATCTGAAAAATCACTACCACTGGCAGCAGTTTCTCTCATGTTTTCCAAGAGCTTTCTTATTAGCATCAACGAAAAATTAGTACCCCGCGAGCTTCAGACACACTCATCGGTGTCGTATAGCTATCACCGTAGCAATCAACATTTGCTTTGGCGTACTTTTCAACCTCAGGCCGTAGATACAATGCAAATCTGCAGGTAAGATGAGCTCAGCGAGTTACCTCGGCTCGATGGGTAAAACAAAGTTCATGTTGATAGACTCAAGTAACCATCTAGGCCTCAATATATCATGTGTTCCACGCTTTTTCAAAGCCGCGACCCGGATTATTTCTGGATTAGCTGACATCCTAAATTTGCTATTACCTTTATCGGCGATCACAAATATGTCGCGTTGAGACTTCTCAGTTTGAAATATAGAGCCTCCATTCTGCTTTACTAGTGCTTCCAGTTCAAATTTGGAACGAGGGCTCGGCGTATCTACACCGGTCATGATATCTGGAGAAATCAGCATCTCCTAAATCGGCATGCGAGCGTACAGAATCTCTTGCCAGCTAAGATTGTCGAGCTTTCCTCAATGTTCTTGTTAAAATCGCTGCCAGGATTCCCGGCGATCGCATACTCCTAAAAGGGTTTCAGTCGGTGTAAGGCGAATAGCGGTTGGTGTTTACCCTCTTGACTCTTTTAATCTGTCTTCTGTTAATGACAGACCTATTGCGTGTCAGATTGGATAACAAAGGCGTCCAACATCTCTGATTCTCTATGCTGCAGCTCGGCATTTCTTTTGAGCTCGTCAAAAGCTAACTTGTCAATTAAATTCGATTCATCCTTACTTTCATAGGAAAGAGCCGTTTTCCAATCTTTATCCTCTCGGAGACGCTGAAATCTTGGGAATCTGAGAGTGATTTTAGTTTTAAATTGGTCAGTTAGTCAGTGACTGTTTCATGAATTGAAAGTTACCACTCACTGCAACCTGTGCAGCCTTTACTTGAATGACGATGGACCTATTGATAAATCATAATGTAAAAAGATGGTCCTACTTATCCGGCATTATCCATTGATCCGGCCGTTCGACTGTTTGCTTCTCATCCGCAAGTTCGATGTACTCTGTAGGCGGATTGTTTGGATCCCAATCCTTCCAACAATTTTCAGTCAGGTGCCTTCACACATAAGAAACGTAATGTAGGAGCTACCGTATTTTTGCATAATCCCCAGCGGCGAAGCCACCGCCAACTTTCAGGAATGAGTGGAACCTATGTGGTTAGATCTCATCGAATCTCGAGACACTTCATCGGAGCCGGATCGCCATTCACCCGGAGTCCACAAAGGAATGAAGAGTGTCTTCCCCCACGCTTTCCTCCCCCATAGTATCCACCTTAGAGGTTAGCATCATGATACTTGTGCAAATCAGCATACCAATTATCAGGACGTCGAGCTCCTAAGAGGCGTTAGCGAAAGAAAGCGAAGATATGTACTTCCCCAAATTCTTTCATGTATTCTGGCTTGACCTTGATCCAACTATCGACTCTTGCACTCGGCCGGTAGGGACTTTCAGGGTCCTAAGAGATATTAACATCAGGGAAGGAAGTCGAGATATAGGCCAAACCTTGACCACTAATCCCTCAGATCTAAGGTCAATTTTACATCAAATTCAGAATGATACCCCTCTGCTACGATTTTCCTTAATTCCGTTTCAATGTCTTTCACGCTATTTGCTTTCGCAAAGTCATGTATTTCAAAACGGCGATTCACTGGGTTGATGATATGATGAAGGGCATCTCGTCTCTCTCTCAAAGGGTAGCGAGTAAGGGAGGTTTGGTTAATATAGACAATGTCGAAAATAATATCTGTAAATGAGTCAGAACCAATGATGCAATACATAGAGGTCTGATTCCATCTTCGGATGACCGATTTTCTTTTTCAGTGAGCGCTGCTGTTTTAAGATTTCCGAAAGGGATAATCGCTTGATTGAGAGGGTCCCAAGCGATCATCTCGCCGTCTAGAATAACCCTAAATTCAGCCGGGAAATCTGAACGGATAACTCATCACACCCATCTGCAAATGCTGAAGTGAGATGGCGAGTTAGGGAGCTTTCCGCATCATCTAGACTGCTGCCGTATAGATACGTGTAATCTTTGGCTTTCCTATGACTTTCAGATCGTCGCGTCAGGCAAATGATACCGAGAGAAAAAGCGAAACTCTCTACCACGTTTGTGGAGCTGGATCCTCTCGCCATCCAATTTCTCTTCGATCCAAAACGTCTTTCCTGACATAGCATCCACTACTTGTTGCAAATTTCGCTTGTTGAAATTGGCTAATTGTGGCTGGTAACATTGAAATAATTTTATATCCGTATCCTAGCGTAAGGAGAGATAGACGTATACAGAGATACCTTGTCCTCAAGCCGTGACTCCGGATCATAGAGCTCCCAACATACTTTCCGTAAGGAGCTTGTGACATTGAACAGTTTATCAGCATCAGGATGCCAACAATCTAAG
>Ga0302179_10000681_pt1 | contig 21951 bp, 19 predicted proteins | sample I_Palsa_E3_1_FD_198788 | JGI IMG/M metagenome (GOLD analysis project Ga0302179, IMG submission 198788) | Peat permafrost microbial communities from Stordalen Mire near Abisko, Sweden - I_Palsa_E3_1 | ecosystem: Environmental > Terrestrial > Soil > Palsa > Peat permafrost | place: Sweden...
AGATCACCGACCTGGCTACTCTGGGTGAATGGAGCGCTGTGCGTCTGCGAATCGCCAGCCAGGTGCGCCCGCTCGAATTCCTGACCTCAGCTCTGGCTGAGAAGGTCGACCACCAGGTCAGTGAAGAGCAGGCGCGAGCTGCGCTGAATACCAGGCGCGTGCAGGGTCGCGTGTTCGTCGTACTGTCGTTAACGGTTATTTTCACCTTACTGATCGCCGGTACCTTGGGTCTGGCGATCACCCGCAGCATCACGCAACCGCTCGCGCGGCTTGTGGAAGGCTCCCGAATGTTGGCGCGCGGGGAGTTCAAATATGAAGTGCCCATCCGCGGAGAAGATGAGCTATCCCATCTCGGGCAGGTATTCAACGACACCGCGCGGCAACTGCAGGAGCTTTATGCAAGCTTGCAAAACAGTGAAGATCGGCTCCGCCGGGTCATCAATACCGTTCCGGCTTATGTATGGAGCACGCTCCCGGACGGGTCCGTCGATTTCGTCAACCAGCGACTATCGGACAGCACGGGACTATCGGCGGAACAGCTATCGAATTCAGGTTGGAGTTCCATCGTTCACCCGGACGACCTCGCAAAATATATTTGCCAGGGGCAAGCAGCACTGGCGGCTGGAGAGCCTACGGAAAGCGAGGTGCGAATACGAACCGGAGATCGCGCCTATCGCTGGATGCTCGTCCGCAACGTGCCGCTGCGCGATGGCGTGGGCAAAATCATCAAGTGGTATGGTACCGGCATCGACATCGAGGACCGCAAGCGCGCGGAAGAGCAACTGCGCCGCAGCGAAGCCTACCTATCGGAAGCGCAGCGCTTAAGCCGGACCGGGAGCTTTGGCTGGCAGGTCGCGACAGGCGAGATTCTTTGGTCCGAGGAAACCTACCAGATCTTCGGATATGACGATTCGGCGAAGCCTTCGTTGAAATTGGTGATCGATCGCACCCATCCCGACGACAGGCACCGCGTCCGACAACTCCTGGAACAGGTATCAACGGACGGCGGAAGCTTTGATACTAAGCATCGTTTGCTGACGCCGGACGGCGCGGTGAAGTACCTTCACGTCGTAGCCCATGCGATGAGGGATTCGTCGGGTGTCGTTGAGTTTATAGGGGCAGTGACGGACATCACGCCTGCGAAAAAAGCCGACGAATCGCTGCGTAGAGCGCAAGCAGATCTTGCCCACGTCAACCGCGTGACCACCCTGGGACAGCTGGCCGCATCACTGGCTCACGAAATAAATCAACCCATTGCCGGTGCGTCCATAAATGCACATGCCTGCCTTCGCTACCTCAAGCGCGATCAACCCGATTTGGATGCGGCTGGTCAAGCCGCTTCGAGAATGATCCGTGACGTTAACCGTGCAGCTGATATCATAAGCCGCATCCGTCGATTCTTTCGTAAGGGCGCTCCCACCCAGGAGTCGGTCGATGTTAATGAAGTCATCCGAGAGATGGTCGTTCTTCTGAGTAACGAAATTACCCAACACTCAATCTCCGTCCGGACGGAGCTGGCTGCAAATCTTCCTGTGGTTGTTGGCGACCGCGTGCAATTGCAACAGGTGTTGATGAACCTCATGATCAATAGCATCGACGCGATGAAGGATGTTGAAGGGACTCGGGAACTAGCCCTCAATTCTGAGCTAGGCGATGATCGCCAGCTTTTGGTTTCGGTCCACGATACCGGCTCCGGCCTCCCTATTGACCAGCCGGACCAGATCTTCACTGCGTTCTTCACCACCAAGAGTTATGGTACCGGCATGGGCCTGCCAATCAGCCGCTCGATCGTCGAATCTCACGGTGGTCGCCTGTGGGCTATCAACAACTCCGGGCGGGGCGCATGCTTTAAGTTCTCACTGCCCGCCGCGGTCGCCGAGCCCGCATGACTTCTGTCGACGCTGCAACCGGTGCTCATTCTTGATGATGATGCGGACATGTGCGCAGCGATCGAAGGGCTGCTGAAATCAGCGGGGCTGCGGATTCTCGTGCTCATAACCATCACAACGACTCACTCCCGAGCTTAAGCCAGGTTTCACCAGATCTGGCCTTCGCAAGCCACAAATCCGCAGCTGAGCACTCGCGACAAATCGTTCCTGTGACAGTGCGCTACCAGCAGAGCGTGGCCGACAGAAAATGCACAGACGTGCTCAAGTACTGAGAGGCATCTCGCACTCTCACCTCTTGAACCTTAGCGCTTCCCGTGCGAAACGAACCGCGTAAACCGATACCAACGTATCGCCGATACCATAGTCCAATTGCGCGCCTTCCATGCTTCTGGTCTGATCGCTTATGTCACCCGATTCCATCGATGTGCATGACGAAGAGCAAAGGGGAAGGAATATGAAAAATAGTGATGGTGCTCACATCGCACGACATACTTGGCAACACTGGGCTTAAAACCGGCTTCTGGCTTCTGTCGATCGAGCGGTCTGTACTGCGACCATTGAGGGAGGACGTATGGCAAATGAGAAAACAGGAAGCGCCACCACTGCGAGTCGAGCGATGCAGCCCGCGGAACCAAATCCTCTCGATTTTGTGCCCGACAAAATTCCTTTCGACACTCCGTATGGCCCACCGATATCACTAGACCGAGCCCAGGCGGTTATACACGCGGCGGTGGCAGGGGCGAAGAAGCGGAATTGGAAGATGAACGTAGCAGTGGTCGATTCCGGCGGCAATCTCGTGGCCTTCCAACGAATGGACGGTGCGATGCTTGCCTCCATTCAGATTGCCGAGCACAAAGCTCGAGCAGCCGCGACCTTCCGGCGCGAAACCAAGCAGTTCGAGGACGGTATCCAGCTTATGCATCTCAACTATCTGCTCGCGTTCGATGGAATCATTGCCTCTCGAGGCGGCATCCCACTGATCGAACAAGGGATGATCATCGGTGCAATCGGTTGTTCGGGAGGCACGGATTCCCAGGACGAGATCGTCAGCAAGGCAGGCGCGGCAGTAATCAACCAACCGTCGGTAGGGAACAAATGATCCAAATCTCAAGAAAGTGTTGGGGACAATCAATCGGTTTTCGCAACAAACAAATAGACAGGAGAATGCCATGACAACAACTGCAAGCGCACTTACGAAGCCCGCACAGATTCACGTTGCCCGACGGTCGCCCGCCTATTGGCATGTCACGATCGACAACCCGCCGATCAACGTCATGGGCCCGGAAATGGTCCGGCAGTTCCAGGAAGTCATCGGCGCTCTCGAGGCCGACGAGCAGGTCAGGGTCGTGGTCTTCGACAGCGCGGTCGAAGATTACTTCCTGAATCACTCTGATTTCCTGGCCAAGCTTGAGGACCTGACCGCACTGCCGCCCGGTCCCACAGGCTTACCGCCTTGGCCGGACTTTCTCGCGCGTCTGACCCGCTTGCCAGTCGCATCGATCGCCCTCATCCGCGGCCGTGCGACCGGCAACGGCAGCGAGATCACACTGGCCTGCGACATGAGTTTTGCCAGTCGCGAGAAGACTATCATCTCGCAATGGGAGGTGGGCGTGGGGATGGTCCCCGGAGGCGGCCCCATGGCTCGGCTGCCCGGACTCATCGGCCGAAACCGCGCCCTCGAGGTGCTCTTGAGCTCGGAAGACATTAAGGCGGACCAGGCCGAGGCCTACGGCTACATCAATCGCGCCCTGCCCGACGCCGATCTAGATGCGTTCGTAGAGGCGCTCGCGACCCGGATCGCCAAGTTCGACAAATGGGCGATCGCCCAGACCAAACGCCTCGTCAACACCAGCCTGCCGCCGGACGTCGAGCTCGGCGCCGGGTGGGATGCGTGCATCGCTTCGCTCGGGCGACCTGCCGCCCAGGAGGGGATCAAAGCGCTGATGGCGCGCGGCTTCCACAAGCCGGGGGATGTCGAAAATCGGCTCGGATATTACCTGGGCCAAATCGCCGGCTAGGCTGGCGTACAACGCGATTCTCAACTCCGGGACTTTGAGGATGGGACGCGCTCGAAGCCAATCATGGCGGGCATGTTTCGAAGTGACGTTTAAATTTTCTTCACGAAGGAGGTTTTGTATGTCTCAGAAAGCCAGCGCCGTAAAGCCTGCTCAGCAAAGTGAAGTCCAGCCTCACCAACTCGGGCAGGAGGTTTTCAAAAACATCTTGCCCGAAGATGTCGATTGGAAACCGTTCCCGGCGTTCCCACCCTCCGTCCGGCTGGCCGTCATCGTGGGTCAGCCCTCGGAGCCCGGCCCTTACACAATCAGGGTCAAAGTACCCCACGGTGAAAAGCTGATGCCTCACAAGCACCCAGAGGATCGAGTCTATACCGTGATTTCCGGCGTCTTTTATATTGGACTAGGTGATGAATTCGACGCGAGTAAGTTGCAAGCTTATCCGCCCGGAGCGGTGGTCATTCTCCCTGGCAGCACGTCCCACTTCCACTGGGCGAAATCCGGCGAGTACGTCACGCAAGTTACCGCGATGGGGCCGCTTGGACTGGAATACCTCAGCGCGAAAGACGATCCACGAAACAACCGTGATCGAAGAAACAGCGCGACTTGACACTCCGTTTCCGCTAAAGCGTTTGGCTTTTTGTCAAATTGAAGGCTCAAGATGAACGATCAACAAAAGACCGGGCAGCATCCTGGAGCTCGAGATCAAGAGATCCGTGCGGCATTGGATCAGCATTGGGCGGCGTCCGATGCCAACGATTTTGAAACGGAGCACCGCATCTATCACGAGGACGCGGTGCTGGAATACCCGCAGTCAGGCGAGCGAACCCGCGGTCGATTCAACATACAGAATCAACGCGCTAGCCAGCCGAACAAAAAGCGGTTTACTGTCCGACGAATCATTGGCAGCGGTGATCTTTGGGTCACCGAATTCATCCTGACATATGACGGCAAGCCGTCCTACACCGTGAGCATCATGGAGTTCAGAGGCGACAAGGTTGCGCGGGAAACACAGTACTTTGCAGATCCATTCGCGGCTCCCACATCTCGCGCTCAATGGGTCGAACGGATGGACACATAATCTGGAGGCGCGAGAATTCGCTAACGACACCGCTATTTGCGGTTTGCGGCATAGGGAGGGACAAGGGGTGGATTGGAAACGGTTGGTCCAGTTTGTGCTGCTGGGTAGCAGTGATTTGGAACAATATGCCATCCTGCTGGCACGCGTTTTAATCGGGCTGTTCTTCGCTATCTCCGGGGCAAACAAATTGTTTGTCGCCGGCGGCACAAAACCTGTTTACGATACGCTGGTTAAGGCCAAAGTCCCGTTCCCCCGCCAGATGGCTTATTTCGTGTCGGGTGTCGAGTTCGTTTGCGGATCCTTGGTCACCGTGGGGTTTCTTTCGACCCCGGCCTGCGTGGCTTTATTGATCGATATGATTGTCGCCACCCTGACCAGCGCGGTTTCCACCCTGCCTAAAGGACTGTCGCTTCTTAGCTGGCTCGACGATTTCCTCTACCTCCCGGAAGTCCTGTACGTGCTCTTCTTTATCTGGCTAATCTGCTCTGGTCCGGGAAACTTTAGTGTCGATTACTGGCTCGCCGGCAAGTTAGTAAGGTGATCGAAGCAGCTTGTTGCTAGGCAAGTGCATGATGGTCAGTACCAATCAATCGCAGAATCTCGCTGTAATGTTTCGATTATTGGCTGGGTGCTTCCGCTGGAGTCGCGCTGCTCGGCTAACCATACGCTGGACTTCGACAAGGTGCGCATGCCCCGATTGCTTTCAGTAAATGTCGGCCTTCCGCGCGACGTGACATGGAACGGCAAAACGGTCCGAACGTCAGTCTGGAAATCTCCAGTTGATGGACGGCGAATGGTGCGCAAGCTCAATATCCAGGGCGATGCGCAAGCCGATCTGGCGGGTCACGGTGGGGAGCACCGCGCCGTATTCGTTTACCAGATGGATTCTTACTATTACTGGGAGCGCTTTTTGGGCCGCAACGATTTTACTTTCGGCCAGTTCGGAGAAAACTTTACCGTAGAGGGACTTCTTGATAGCGAGGTGTGCATCGGCGATCGATACCGCATCGGCGGTGCTGAATTTGAAGTAACGCAGCCGCGCGTAACTTGCTACCGCGTCGGTATTCGCATGAATGAACCTCGTATGGCAGCCCTGCTCGTAGCACATCACAGACCAGGGTTTTACTTTCGGGTGTTGCAAGAGGCAGAAGTTGGTGCAAGCGATGACATTGTAAAGATTACTGACGGTCCAGAGCGAATCAGTGTGGCCGAGGCTGACGCCCTCCTGTATTTGCCAGGACATTCCAGCGAGCAACTGCACCGAGCGCTGCGGATTCCTGCACTTAGCAAGGGTTGGCAGAGTTCGTTCCAAGCAATGCTCCAACAAGACCTGAGCTCCAAAACTACGGTGGGGAATCCGGGCCTCGCCTATGAGGAACAAGCACCAGCATGGCCCGGATTTCGACAGATGCGAGTCACGCGTATCCATAAGGAAAGCGATAACGTAACTTCCTTCATCCTGGCGCCAATCGATGGGCAGGCTCTCCATATCTTCCAAGCGGGGCAATTTGTTGTTGTGCGCTTGCATCTCGACCCGAACAAACCGCCGGTTCTTCGCAGCTATTCGTTGTCCGATCTGCCCGCAGCCGATCATTTCCGCATCAGCGTCAAAAACGAATTGAATGGGATTGGAAGTTCATTTCTGTGCAACCGTACGCAAGAAGGCGATGTATTGGATGTTAGCGCACCGCGAGGAAGCTTTACTCTGCGTCCCAGCCAGAATCCTGTGGTTCTGGTAAGCGCTGGAGTGGGCGCAACGCCCGTGATGTCGATGCTGCACTCACTCGCTGCGGAAAAACCGCAACAAGAGATCTGGTGGATCTATGGAGCGCGCAATCGCGTCGACCATCCATTTGCAGAAGAATCGCGTTCATTACTGAAACAGCTCTCTCGCGGACGAGGATACGTCGTGTACAGCAGGCCCGCTGCAATCGACCAAGTCGGGGCAGACTTTGATGCTGCCGGGCACATTGACACTGCTTTGCTAGAGAAAATTGGCGTGTCACAGGGTAGTGACTTCTACCTATGCGGCCCCTCTTCATTCTTGCAGAATATGCTCGATGGGCTGCGAAACTGGGGTGTGCTTGCCGAGAATGTGCACACGGAAATCTTCGGTTCTCTCGAGGCTATTACCCCTGGTATGACGCAGGTTGTTCACACTCCTCACCTACCACAAGGGCCGCCCGGATCTGGCCCCCCAGTCTCATTCGCGCGTAGCGGGATTACCGCCGCTTGGGATCCGAAATTCGGAAGTTTGCTTGAACTGGCGGAAGCGTGCGACGTTCCGGTCAGATGGTCGTGCCGGGCTGGAGTCTGTCATACATGCATGACTGGTCTGGTTGGCGGATCAATTATCTATAACCCTGAGCCGCTGGAGAAGCCCGCTCCCGGGAACGTGCTCGTATGCTGTTCCCAGCCAAACGCGGGTGTCACTCTGGATCTTTGAGAGAAACGGGAGGGGTCCAATCATGCGCTCTGATATCGTGCTAGAGATATTCTTGGTGAGCTCTTGGGCAGAGCACCTACGTCAGCATGAAAGCCAAACCCAAGCCGACCGTGAGTTGGAAGGGCGAATATACAGCTATCTTTCCGGAGAACCGATGGTACGTCATTTGATCGGTGCCTACGCGACCGGAACATGATCGGACGAAACCCGCCTCAGCCAGGTTTGACGCGCGATAAAAGATGGCTGGACAGGCGCCTGCGCTTCCCTCACCCGAGTAGATCGATTATCTAAAGGACCGGCAGCCGAAGACGCTCATTGTTTGCGTTTGCATGTGCAGTTCTCAGTTGAACGGCGCCGCGCCGATGCTTGATCTCCGGGGCAGGCAGGTTCAACGCTTCTGGTACGGGTGGAAGATGTAGTCCTTCGCCTTCACGGCCACATGGCACGCGTGTCCGCAGTCTGAGAAGCTTTTGGGATCGGCCGTGAACTGGTCCGATGCGGCTTCGTAGTTGAACACAGCGTATCCCCATCCGCCGGTTTTCGGAAATCTCTTGCTGTCCTTTTCCATGACGAAAGCCTGGGTAAAGACGTCTGGCACATCCACGACGAAAGGGGCCTCCGTGCTCTTCTTCGGCTTCCACTGGAGCTTCACGATCATGGAGCCATCCGGGAAAGGCTGGCCGTTGCCGGGGACGCCGGCCTTGTACCGCGTGATCATGGTCGGATTGGCGACGATCACCTTAAGCACTTCGTCGGTCCGGGCGGAAGAGACCACCGACCAGTCCTCGTATCCCCTGAAGTCGGAGAACGCGATTCCGCTCGGCGATTTTAGCGAGTACTTGTCCTGCGCGTAAACGGCCGTGCCGACGAGGACGGCGAGCACTGCCACGGCTGTCGCAACAATGGTAAAGCCGGCGATACGTTCCACGGCGGTGCGTGTTTCTATCTTCTGTTCTTGTTGCTGTTGCGCCACAGATTTCGTCAGAAGTTCAGACACGGTGTGTTCTCCTTCACAAGAAAGGCTTTCTAAGCCCGATCAACGTACATCTCGGACGATCACGATTGAGCCAGACGTGAGGGGAGTAAAACAATTAGACGATGGTATCGGTTATATTTTTGTGCGGGCGGTCCTCGAAACACCTTGTAAGAGGCGCACCCGACGCGACGTTGGAAACGCCGACTAGAGCCCGAAGGAGATCATTTGCGTCGAGGTCCCTGGGTATGTCGCCGCTTGACCGTGCGCCTCACCAGGGAGCGAATCGCTTCATGCGATGACCCTGGGAAGCTTCGAAGGTCCTCTGGTTTATCGCGTCCCAAATTAACTGCGGTTATTGAACCAGTTGAGGGCGATTTCAGTATATTGCCCGACCTCGATGAGGTTGCCGTCGGGATCTCGCATGTAGCAGCGCCATTCCCAGCCGCGACTGTCTAATGGCTCGGTAAGAAAGAACGCTCCTTTGTCGCCCCATTGTTTGTGGCAGGCCCAGATATCCGCGACACGCAGATTAAGGAAGCTATTGACTCTGTTCAGATCCGACGGTGTTTCAAGAACGACCTCTGGCTTGTCGGGAGTCGGGCCACCGCCGGAATTGAGAATGATCCACGTATTAGCCAGCTTGATGTAGCAGGGATTGTCTGGCTTGATCACTTTCCCGCCAAGAATTAGTGCATAGAAGTCCTTCGATTTGTCCAGGTCGCTCACGGTGAAGAAGTGAGCTGCGAAGAAGCCTTCGTGTGCAATCGGCGCGTCAGGTAGATCCACGCGGTGCCTCCTGGTGTCGATAGATTAGGATGCGACCGGAAACGCCTACGGCCTAAAGGAAGCGTTTCATCTGCTGGCTACCCGGTAACGGGCAGCTAGTTTAGGAGCGATTCCCAGTTGGCTGGCACCCTTCCTGCGGGTCCAGGCGCCGGCTGACTTTCGGGATGCGCGTGCGGCGGAGGCAATTCCGCACCTTTGATCATACGCTGTTTCTCATAATCGAAGAACCAGTCCTCACCCGGCTCAAAGCTGGTTATGATCGGATGCCCTGTTACCGCCGCATGCTTTGATGCATGCTGACTCGGAGAACTGTCACAGCATCCGATGTGCCCACACTCCGCACACCGACGGAGATGAAACCACCAACCTTTCGGTGATGCCAGGCATTCCAGACACCCGTCACCGCTTGGTTTCGAAGTGGGGTTGATTCCGCGCAGACCCTTTTTCACTTCCGATTTTCCTTTCGTGTCCCCTGTCCGCAAAATAACGTCAAGCCACGAGCAAGACCTTCCCGATGCCACCCTCCTCCGCGGCGACTTGAGCTTCGGCCGCCTCGCTGAGTGGCAGCTTGCGGCTGATCGGGATCACCAGTTTGCCATCTCGGACGGCCTCGGCCATGAACTGAAGAGTTTTCGCATCAGGTGTCGCGTACACCGGTACCACCTTCACGGTTGGGTACTCCTTGGCATTCCGTGGTGCCCCGAGAACCGATGCAAACACTCCTTCCGGCTTGACCTTAGCGATCAATTTTTCAGCAGTCATGCCGTTGACCGTATCAGCTACGACATCGAGCATCGGAAGATTCGCAATCGCGTTGTCGTCATCGGTTGCGACCAACTGATCTGCGCCGATGGTCTTCGCTTCATCCATCTGGCTCTTCCGCACCCCTGCAATCACGACTGCTCCCCGTTGCTTCGCAGTGAATACCGCTGAACGCCCGACATTTCCAGCAGCACCTACGACGAGAACCGTCTGGCCCGCTTTGATCCCGGTAGCGGAAATGAGCTGGTTGCCAGTCGTCGTCACCAGCGGCAGCGCCGCCGCCTGGATCAAATCGAGTCCCTTAGGAACTTTCGCCAGAATCGCGGCTTTCACAACGCAAAGTTCGGCGTATGTGTCCGCCGCCATTGCAAACACCTGGTCGCCTCGGGAAAAGCCTTCCACCCCGGGCCCTACCGTGACGACTGTCCCCGCAATGTCCACTCCCATCAGTCCCGGAAAGTTGATTGGATAAAAGTCTTTCGTCAACCCGGCACGTCGTTTGTAATCGATCGGATTCACACTCGTGGCAGCGACCCGCACCAGTACTTCGCCGGGACCCGCCACCGGATCAGGGTATTCCTCGAACTTGAGTACTTCAGGACCGCCATATTGGTGGACAACAACTGCTTTCATATTTCACCTCCTTATGTACGGTCGGCAAACAGTCGCCAAAACAATTTAGATCCTCTTCAAGTTTGGTTTTGGTCGGTTGAGATTTCACTTCACTTTTGCCACTACTTCTTTTGTCGGCCGACTCTCTGACAGTGGATTCTTAGCTCCGCGCTCGGCGTTCGCGCGTCACAGTCCCTTTGGCGGCAGCCTCTCTTCTATTCTTTTGAGGATGAACGCCCAGTTCGTGCCATGACGTTTCCGCGAGGTTGACGTCGTAGTAGTTAGCAGCTTTCTCGATGTTCGCGAACGCCAAAGCACGGTCTGCATGGGAGACGTCGATGACTTGATCGAACCGCGCGACCGCGTTACGCACATGTTGTGCGTCGGTCAGTGGTTCTTTGCGCTGCTTCGGAAACGCGTAGACGCTGTCGGGTAAGTCGCTCTGCGTGGTGAGCCGTCCGCGTTTCTCGTAAGGTTTCCAGGTCGCTTTCGGCATGTCTTTGCCATCCTTTCTTTAAATATTTGGCTAGAGGGCGAGCGCAGCGTCGGCCCGCGCACGAAAGCGATGAACTCATTCGCTCTCGAACTTTTTCTTGGGCGATAATCGTCGCGCCCGCCTCATGCATCCACTCATTGCCATCGGTATGATCAAAGTGCCAATGAGTGTTGACCACATGCCGCAATGGTTCCGGGGAAATTCCAGCAAGCGCTTCCGTTATTTGCGCCCTCGAGGTCGCAAACCCGCTGTCCACTGAAAGTTTCCCGTCAGCTCTCCAGAACAGGTATCAAACGATCGCATCATTCTCTAGTGCATGCGCGGCGCCAAACAAGCTTTCCTAAACAACTGAGCCAAAATCTGCGAATAAAAAAACTTCACACCTTTCGTTTACTAAACTCCGAGCGCGCAAGAGTCACGAACACGACGCACACTCCGACGAGTGTCGAAATGCGGACTCCTGGTTTCACTCAGGAGGCGAAGGGAACGCGTTCAGGCGCTCATCGCACAAAATGGAAGTCCAATTCCTTCCCGTATAGAGTGGCGAAATTCTCCAGGTTCACCACATCCAGTTGCCAGCGCCCGCTCTCAAGCCGGGAGACATCATCGGACTTACCTGCTGAGTTCTACCAGCATTTCTTTGGGCGCGACGCTTTCGTTGTCATTGTCTTTCAATCGCTGGTGCCGGGAAACGTCGCCGATTGAGCGCAACGTGGTTCCACCGAATTTTTCCGCACGCGTTCAGCAATATCATCGGTCATGACAATATCTGTTTAGAGTGCTCGTCGAGCAATAGGTGATAATCACGGTAGTGCTGCCCGGTCATGTGCCACTGAATGGTCGGCTATCACGGTCAGATGCACGGACTGCTTCTTCTTCTGGAAGAAGGCGTCAATGAATTTTCGTCATGTTTCTCGCTGGTAAGGATGGTATGTGTGGCTTTGAGGGGATTATGCTTGTTGTTGTTGAGTGTCTATGCGGTGCCGTTCCGCGAGCTGGCCGTGACAAGCAATGGCAAGACAATCAGCTCGTAGCGTTTCGAGCGCTCCCGCAAAATTATCGCGTCAATGAGAGCGCCCATGCCGGGAAGTTTGGTCCCCTGGAAACCACGGAGTGAGAATGAATGCGATCATCATTCTGGGCGTGTTGCTGCTGGGCTGGCCAACTAGGTTCGCCGTGAGTGCTCAGAGCACCTCCTCGCCGAAATCACAGGCCGAAGTTAACGAAGAGGCCCAAAACGCCTATCGCGCGGGCATTGCGGCGTCAACGAATAACGATTTCAGGACCGCCGAGGTGCAGTTTGAGACCGTAGTTCGGCTGGTGCCGCAGATCGAAGAAGGTCACACCGCGCTGGCCGAGGCCCTGTTGCGTCTCGGCAAATTTTCCCAAGCCATCAAAGAATTGGAAAAGGCGCTTATGTTGAAGCCCGGCGATGTATCCGCGCAGACGAATCTCGCGCTGGCGTACGAACAAACCGGCGCTCACAAGAAGGCGATCGTTTTATTCAACAAAATTGAAGGGGCGGCGCAGCAAACTCTCGCTTCAGATTCTTCCCACGCGCTTCCTTCCTCCGTTCATGAATCGTATGCCCGCGCGCTGGCCGCCACGGGTCAGATCACGGCAGCCATTCCCCAGATGAAGTCCGCCATTGCCGGGGCGCCGCAGCACGCGGACCTCCATGACGCGTTGGGATCGTTGTACGCGCAGCAAGGCAGTTGGTCTTCGGCCGTGAATGAATTCCAGGAAGCGATTCGACTGGATCCGCGGTTTGCCGCGGCGCACATGCATCTGGGGGCAGCGCTGCTCATGCAGCAGCAGGCGCCCGCGGCGCTGCCGGAGCTGAAGCTGGCCGCGCAGTTGACTCCCAACAGCGCGGTGGCCGCGGTGGAGTTGGGCAAGGCGTATGAGGGGAACAATGAAGACGACGAGGCTGCGGCGGAATTCCAACGCGCGAGCAAACTCGATCCCGCATCGCTGGACGCCAAGTATCAACTGGCTCTGCTGCTGCAGCGAAACGGTCACCATCTTGACGCTATTCCACTGCTTCGCCAGGTGCTGGCAGCGGATCCGAAGAACGCAGAGGTGAGCGCGAGCCTGGGATTAGCGCTGCTTCTTACCGGAAACGCCAAGGAGGCAATTCCGTTTCTGGAGCGCCGCCTCCGGCAAAGGCCCGGCGATGCCACGGCCCATGAGAACGTGGCGGCGGCCTACCTGCAAATGAACGAAGTCGACGAGGCCATTCAAGTGCTACAGTCCGGCCTGAAGGGCAATCCCAAAAGCTTCCAGCTGCACTACAATCTCGGAGTCGCACTCAAATTTAAGGATGACAACGCCGCCGCCATTCCCGAGCTGCAAACCGCGGCCAAACTGAACCCGACGGCCCACGAACCGCATTACACGCTGGGCATTCTTTTCATGCAGGATGGCCGTTACGACGACGCAGCCGCCGAGCTATCGCTGGCAATGAAACTGCACCCCGAAAATGCGGACGGCTGGGCGACACTCGGCAGTCTCTATCGCAAGATGGACAAACTGTCGGAAGCCGCGGATGCGCTGAGCGAAGCGATTCGTCAAATGCCTGATCAGCCGGACTCCCACCTGACGCTGGCCACGGTGCTCGCCCAGCAGGGTAAGACTGCCGAGGCCGCCGCCGAGCGCAAGAAGGGAGCGCAGCTGGAACGCGTGACGATGAACCGGCAACGCGCCAATGTGTCCACGAATTCCGGCAACGCGCTGCTGCAAAAAGGGCAGGTCGAAGACGCTATCGAGCGCTACCAGCAGGCGCTCAGCGAGGATCCCAACTACGCCGGGGCTCATCGCGGATTAGCCAATGCGCTGGAACAGCAAGGCAAGACCGTAGAGGCGGCAGCTGAAAGGCAAAAGGCGGACGAGCTGGAAAAGTCCCAGCCGTAACTCGCCTTCCCAGCGGACGATCTTTGCGCATACCGCCATTTACAGCGTCCTTGCGGTGCGTTATACCAGAAGGCACAACAGGCCCGTCGAGGGCAACAGAACGGGGCGCCGGCTCCTTGCGGCAACATATTGCGCAAAGTTTGGATGACCGGCAAATGCCAGCGCTTTGTGAACCGTGTTGCAGCGCCGTTTATGCAGGGTAAACTGCGATGATGTCTCAGACAGGCCGAATACTCGTTTGTGTCGCTGGTTTTATTGGCATAACTTTGCTCATGGGGACGCTGCGCTGCACCAGCCATGCACAGTCTCCCGAAACTCCCGCCGAGCAAAATTACTCCGACACGACGCGGCAATCCTACGATTTTCATTTTGGCAAAGACAACTTTTCTCTTCCCGGCAATGCCGCCACCGTAAGCAACGAATTCATTTCGGCCGGCGCGTTTCCCGAGCCCGAGTACTGTCAGCATTGCCACGAAGAGGCCTACCACCAGTGGCGCCAGTCGCTGCACTCTAATTCTTTTCGGACGCCGTTCTACCGCGCCAGCGTCAACATTCTGGTGCGTACCAAAGGCATCGAGTTCTCGCGACACTGCGATAGCTGCCACAATCCGGTCGTGGTGGTGTCCGGCGGATTGACGAGGGATTCCCAGGTCGATCGTTCCTTCGACAAGAACGGTTTGACCTGCACTACCTGCCACTCGATCCAACGATTGCAGTCTACTTCCGGGAACGGCGGCTATGTCATGGGTGTCCCCGCGGTGATGGTAGACGAGAACGGCAATCGCATTCCCGGCAAGGTTCCGTATGGCGAAATCATGGCGCATCCGGAGCGTCACTCGAAGGCCGTCATGCAGTCCTTTTATCGGACGCCGGAATTTTGTGCCGCTTGCCACAAAGCTAACTTGCCGAATCCGCTGAACGATTACAAATTCATCCGGGCCTTCACCGTTTATGATGAGTGGCAGAACTCCAAATTCTCGAAGCGCAACCCCCTGACTTTTTACACCGCCGATTTCAATACCTGCCAGGGCTGCCATATGCATCGTGCGCAGGCCACGCTGACCGAATACGGCGCGAAAGCAGGGTTCTTCTCGTCGCATCGCTGGTTGGCGGGAAACACCGCGGTGCCGTTCTATTACGGCCTCGACGAGCAACTGACGAAAACCATCGAGTTCTTGAAAGCCGGAAATTTCCTCAACGTCGATATTTTCGCGCTAAAAAAAGCCGGTGACGATCACCTCATCGCGCCACTCGGTTCCGTACCCTTCAGCATTGCGCCAAACGACGTGCTGGAAGCTTACGTGATCATCCAGAACAAGAACATTGGCCACTCGCTGATTCCCGAAGTTCGCGACCTTTACGAGGCCTGGGTTGAATTCACAGTGAAGGACGCCGCCGGAAACGATATCTATCACAGCGGTTTCCTCAAGCCCGATGGCATGCTAGACACTCGCGCGCACAGCTTCACCAACCGGCCGGTGAATATTTCCGGAGAGTTTGTCGACAATCACAAGGTCTGGACCATTCAGTCCGTGGCTTATGACAACTCGATTCAGGCCGGACGTTCCGCGCTGGTGCGCTATCAATTCCAAATTCCCGCGGATGTGAATGGCGCGCTCAGCATCACCGCCCGCGTGAACTACCGTCACCTGCGGCAGAGTTATTTAAATAATGTTTTCGGCGCCGATCACCCGCTCTACCCGGTCGTGGAGCTGACTTCGCGCACGCGTGAGTTAACTCTGGGCTCGAATAATCCCACTCCGCCCGCGCCCGCCGACAATCAGGACTGGATGCGCTGGAACAACGTCGCCATCGGATTCCTTGACCAGCAGCAGTATTCCGACGCCATGGCCGCTTTTGAGCAGGTCGTAAAGTTGCGGCCAGACTACGACGACGGCTACGTGAATGTGGGCCTCACCTATATCGAGTGGGAAAAATACGATCTGGCGCGGCCCGCGCTGGAGAAAGCGCTCCAGTTGCATCCGGATTACGCCCGTGCCCTCTACTATCTCGCGTTGGTGGAGCGCCGCCAGGGACATCCGGAAGCGGAGGTCGCCGATCTGCAAAGGGTCGTCGAACAATTTCCGCAATCGCGCGATGCCCGCCGTGAACTGGGCATCGCCTACTACCAGCAGCATCGTTCCGAGGATGCTCTGGTGCAATTTGAATCTTTACAGGCTATCGATCCTGACGACGTGGCCGCGCACTACAACCTCGCCATCTTGTATCGCCGCAAAGGCATGAAAGACAAGGCCTCCGAGCAGGCCGCACTTTACGCCACCAAAAGGATTGATCCAGCGGCACCCACCTATTCTCTTGATTTTCTACGCAAGCATCCCGAGCTTTCCACCGAAAGCGTGCCCTGGCACATCCACACAGACTTGAAACCTGCCGTCGCCAGCTCAAGCGACGGTAGCGGCGTCGCCGGTGGCAGCAGTCAACGGTAACTGAGGAGGAGTTTCCCTTGCATTCAGATCGGCGCAAATTTCTTCGTTCGCTGAGCCGCACGGCTCTCGTGCTTCCCTTCGCGGATCTTCTGGCGCTCGCCGCGCAGACCCCGCAACAGGACGTTCCGCCGAAACAGAAGATCGGCCCGATCGAGCGCAGCTATGACGCCAAGCCCGCTCCTCCGCCTCCCGGCCCGAAGTCTCCTATCGAAGGCACGCCTCTGGGTGTCAGCTTCGTGGATGTCGTCAAAGGCTCGGGTCTTGATGTCGAAACTATCTACGGCGGTGTGAACAAAAATAAATATCTTCTCGAAACCACCGGCTGCGGCCTCGCTTTTTATGACTATGACAACGATGACTGGCTGGACATCTTTCTCGTAAATGGCTGGAGGCTCGAAGGATTCGCCAAAGGCCACGAGCCTCATTGTCATCTCTTTAAAAACAATCGCGACGGCACGTTCACCGACGTCACCAAAGGCTCGGGCCTGGAACTCCGCACCGGTTGGGGGCAGGCCTGTTGCGTCGGCGACTATGACAACGATGGCCACGACGATCTGTTCGTTACCTACTACGGACAAAATGCCCTTTATCGCAACAACGGTGACGGAACCTTCCTCGACGTCACCGAACGCGCCGGCCTCATCCAGCCTGGACCCAAGACGCGTTGGAACACCGGCTGCACCTGGGTGGACTACGACCGTGACGGACATCTTGATCTGTTTGTCGCTAACTATGTGGACTTCGATCTCAAAACTGCTCCGCTACCCGAGGACGGTCCTTGTACCTACAAAGGCATTGTCGTGGCCTGCGGTCCTCCGGGCCTACCGGGCGGAAAAAACATTCTCTATCACAACAACGGAGACGGAACATTCATCGATGTAAGCCAAAAGTCCGGCATGTGGACCGCCATTGGCACCTATGGTCTCAGTGTCGCCGCCTCGGATCTCGACAACGATGGCTGGCCGGACATTTACGTGGCTAACGATTCGGCGCCCGCCACGCTGTATCTGAATCAGAAGGACGGAACCTTTAAGGACGTGGCCATTGAATCTGGAGCCGCGCTATCCGCCGAGGCCAAGCCGCAGGCCGGCATGGGCGTTTCCATTGGCGACTACAACCGCAGCGGCAATCTCGACATTGTGAAAACCAACTTCGCCGGCGACACCGACTCCCTGTACACCAATCTCGGCGATGGCGTCTTCGAGGATCGCACCTATCCCAGCGGACTTGGCGTCAACACCCGCCTGCTCGGCTGGGGCGTGGGATTCTTCGACATGGACAATGACGGCTGGCTCGATGTGCTGATGTCCAACGGCCACGTCTATCCCGAGGTGGACCTCTCGAAGGCCGATCTGAAGTACGCCGAGCATAAGTATCTGTATCGCAATTTGCGCAATGGAAGATTCGAAGAGGTCACCAACCGAGGCGGGCCGGGAATTATGGAGAACGCTCCGGCGCGCGGCTGCGCGTTCGGCGACTACGACAACGACGGGGACCTGGATATTGCCGTCACCTGCATTAATGCGATTCCGCAGCTCCTCCGATGCGACTCCACGCTCAAGCGCAACTGGATCAAGATCAAGCTGGTAGGCGTGAAATCCAATCGCACCGGTATCGGCAGTCGGGTGCTCGTCACCGCCAAGACCGTCCTGTCCGCGGACAAACCGCTCGTCCAGATGGACGAACTGCGCAGCGGCGGCAGCTACTTTTCTCAGAACGACATGCGCATGCACTTTGGCCTGGAGCAGGCCACGAAAGTCGATATGGTGGAGATTCGCTGGTTAAGCGGGCAAGTCGACCAGGTGAACAATCTGGAAGTAAATCGCCTGTACGTTATTCAAGAAGGCGGCAAGATCCTGAAGGCGCAAGCGTTGCAGCCCGCTAAAAAATCGTAGAGCGCCAGCGACGAGAACGGCAAGCGGGGACAGATTGAAAAAGATGCGAACACTCCATGCGCTTCTATTTGGCCTGGCGATGCTCCTGCCCACCGTGTGCCACGGGCAGACAAAGTGTCCCTGGATGAATGAGGCCACGGCACGTGGGATTCTCGGGGGCCCGGTGGCGTTAACCGTGGACGTGAATGATCAAGGCGACGGCGTCTGCGACTTTTCGCGCCAGCACGGAGCCGCGATTCGCCACTTGCATATCTCGGTCTTCAGCATGACCGACATCTCCAAAGAATTCCCCAGCTACCTCGCACAATGTCCTCCCAAGAGCTCGGCGCTCCGCGCCATCGGCAATGAGGCCGTTTTCTGCACGACTCAGGGCAGCGCCGTCCCGCATGCGGAAAAAGTCGTAGGCCGCGTTCGCACGCAAGCTTTTGTGGTGGACGTGAGTTCCACTGTACAAGACGATCCCTCCATGCCCCAGGAGATGCGTCGCGACAAGGCCAACCTCGCGGCCGAGCTAGTCGCCGGAATCCTCTTCTAGCGCGGTTTCCAGGCAGCCTCTCGGAACGCCGACCGGCCGAATTACCGGTACGACGTTTGGTTCGTAGTGAGGCGCATTTATATTTGTCCAGAATCAGGAATTCGCCGCTATTCACTGGCTCACGAAATCAATCAACCCATTGCCGGTGCGTCCATAAATGCACATGCCTGCCTTCGATACCTCAAGCGCGATCAACCCGGTCCAGATGGGGCTGGCCAAACCGCTTCGAGAATGATCCGTGACGTAAACCGTTGGATTCCTGCGTATCCTGGTACTTGCCAGGCTTGGCTTCGACGGAATCACGCCGAATCATGGATATCGACATTCGTGATTTTGGCTACAGAACCCGAGCAGCTTCCTCAAATTCGAGACGAGGATTCCGGGGGAATAATTTGCCGGCGTCGCCGTAACCCAGATTGCAAATCAAGTTGACCTTCCATTTGCCGTCCGCGAAGAATTCCGCGTTGACCTTATCTGCGTCAAAGCCAGACATGGGACCGCAATCCAGTCCCAAAGCCCGGGCGGCTAGAATGAAGTAGGCCGCTTGCAGAGAACTGTTGCGGAACGCTGTCTCGTTGATCAATGGCTGGTTCCCGACGAAATACGAACGCATGTCGGCGTGCGGAAAAAGTCTGGGAAGCTTTTCGTGAAATTCCGTGTCCCAGGCGATGATGACCGTGACTGGCGCGGTCATTGTCTTCTCGACGTTCAAGGGCATCAGTGCTGGCTTCAGCCGTTCCTTTGCATCTGGCGTCGTCAGGAAAAGAAACCTCGCGGGAGACGCATTGGCACTCGTCGGACCGAGACACGCTAAATCGTAGATTTTGTGCAGCAGCTCCACCGGCACAGGTTCAGAGCGCCAGGCCGAATGGGTACGTGCGTCGCGGAACAGTTGATTGAGCGCTTCTTCGGAAATCGATGCCTTTGCAGAGATGGTGTTTTGCTTAGTGGTTTGATTCTGCATCATGGTTCTCCCTTTTTATAAGGTTCCCTTGTCTAACTGATTTTCACAAATTCACCTAATCTTAACTGACCACAAGTGATGGCGCGGGCTCGCCAGCCAGTACCGCATCAATGTTGTCCAATGCAAGCATGCCCATCGCCGTCCGAGTCTCGACGGTGGCGCTGCCGATGTGGGGTAAGAGGAATGTGTTCTTGAGATCAAGATACCCCGGATGAAGCTTTGGTTCGCCTTCAAAAACGTCCAGTCCGGCCGCCGCAATCTGACCACTTTTTAGGGCGGCGATGAGATCCTCGTCCACAACCAATCCACCCCGAGCTGTGTTGACAATAATTGAACCCTTTGGCAAAAGCTTGATTGTTTCGGCATTCAGAAAATGATGGGTTTCTGGCGTCTCCGGGGCATGCAAGCTCAGGAATTGACTTTCACGAAGTAAATCCCGAGAACTTTCGTGAAATACGGCGTTGCCTGCCACTTCGTGCGGCAATCGTGATGGATTCGAATAGTGGATCTTCATTCCAAAACCCCGCGCCCGCCTCGCTACGGCTTGCCCCACGCGTCCCATTCCAAAAATGCCTAAGATTTTTCCGCCGACTTGCCAGCCCAGCAAGGCATTGGAACTCGTCGGTCTCCACGCTCCTGTGCGAATGATTTCTTGCGCCTCGTAGGCTCGCCGTGAAGCACCGAGCATGAGTAATATGGCGATGTCAGCCGTAGCTTCGCTGTTGATGCCTGGAGTATAGGCGATCGCAACCTTTCTACGGGCGGCCGCTGCCAAATCGATGTGCTCAAATCCCACGGAAAAAGTTGCAATCACTTTTACCGAAGGCGAGACGCTTTTGAAAAACTCCGAGTCGAGTCTGTCAACGGGCGTGATAAACAAGGCGTCCGCTCCATCCGACGCCGCGAGCAAGGCTTGCCGGTCGAATGGAGTTTCGTTTGGATTACGGCGGGCGTCGTAGTTCTGGTCTATTCGCTCCTCCACCTCTTTAACGTGGTGAGTCGTCACGACGAGAACAGGTTTGTTCATAGTGGCTTCTCCTCATCAGGCTTTTTCAATCGACCCTTGCCAGTCAGTCTTGGTCAGCTTTCGTTGAACATATTCGGTGTTTGTTGTTACCTCGCGGAGGGATTCCTCCCGCAGCCGGTCGTCGCTCGCGCCTATCGCTCACCCTGGCTGAGCGGGAGGATATATCTCGAGGGATCGCTTCCGGTTCGCCGCTTCGCGAGATTGCTCGCCGACTAGATCGAGCAGCCTCGACGGTGAGCCGGGAGATTTCTCGCCATGGTGGCCGTCCGGCCTATCGCGCCCATGCGGCGGATGACCATGCCTGGGACTCGGCCCTGCGACCGAAGCAGTGCCTCCTTCCCGTCAACCGCAAGTTACGCAACATGGTTGCAAGTAAACTGATCTTGGGCTGGTCGCCGGAACAGATTTCTGGCTGACTGAAGACCCGAGATCCCGCTAACGCGAGCATGCGAGTGTTCCACGCCGCTACGCTGAAACGCTCGCTGACGTGGGATCGCGGACTGGAGATGGCGAAACACAAGGACTTTACGGTAGCTACGGATGTACAGATCTACTTCTGCGATCCGCAAAGCCCTTGGCAGCGCGGCACGAACGAAAACACCAATCTGCTCTTACGGCAATACTTCCCTCGGGGCACCGACATGTCTGGCTATTCTCAAGCGCAGCTCGACCAGGTCTCGCTGCGCTTGAATCAACGACCGCGAAACACCTTAGGATTCGAAACTCCCGCGAGTAAACTTTAAGCAAGTGTTGCGTCGACCCGGCACGACTAATCGGGAGTTAACGATTGATTTCCCGCGAATCGAACTTGCTACCGTGGTTCATGCTGCGGTCAAAAGCATCGGTTCGTCGTTTGTAATGACCAACGTGTGTTCGTAATGTGCAGACGCTTTTCTGTCAGCAGTCCGAATGGTCCATCCGTCGTTTGCTGTAACGACCCTTCCGGACCCCGCCGCAATAATAGGCTCGACTGTAATTACTAAACCTGGCGTTAAGATTTGATTGGCCCCAGGGTTAAAATAATTTGGAACGCTAGGGGGTTCATGAATAGTTCGTCCAATACCGTGCCCACCCAACTCGCGAATCACGAAAAAACCACACCGGTGC
>Ga0302179_10000684_pt1 | contig 21855 bp, 23 predicted proteins | sample I_Palsa_E3_1_FD_198788 | JGI IMG/M metagenome (GOLD analysis project Ga0302179, IMG submission 198788) | Peat permafrost microbial communities from Stordalen Mire near Abisko, Sweden - I_Palsa_E3_1 | ecosystem: Environmental > Terrestrial > Soil > Palsa > Peat permafrost | place: Sweden...
TCAGCCGGGCCCACCACAACTCTTTTTCGATTAAACCCAAATCAGCGCCTACGCAATGCCGCTGCGCGCTGTAGCATCTCGCTCACTCTTCCATCCGGCGTCCGCCTTCCAAATTTGAGTTCGATTTAGGGTGCAAAATTGTCTCGGTTAGAACGGATCTCCTTCATTTGTTTTGTGCCAGTTGCAGCGATTTTTAATCGTTTTCGTGTCTCGATTAAAGATGCCTTGTTGGCGTCGCCATCGGCTGGGCTGGGCTGCCTGGGCGGGAGCGCGCCTGTCCTGCGCGAGATGATGAGGTGTTTCGGCGGGTCAATCCACCGGCCGTCGCGAGTTACGCGGGAGTGGGCGCGGACAGCGCGGATGATGGCGTCGGCGGATGGCGAGGTGCGCTGGGCCTCTTGAATCACCAGTTCGAGGGAGCAACGGAGATTGTGGCGGCGACGGGGTAAGAGGCCGACGGCATGGGCGTGGCGGTAGATGCCGGCGCGAGAATTGAGCTGGTGGTCGTCGACGATCGTGCCGGGGGGATGCCAATCGATAAATTCCCGCTCGATGGCGTCGCGTTCCGAGTGACGGCATATCTCGCATTTGCGAGCGTGGCGCTCAGGATCGGCCGCCGGGCGGTGACGGCGGCGGGTCCTGCTTTTTTTATCATTGTGCATAATACACAGAGAGATATCATGCGGGGGAGGAGTGCGCAAGTGTGAGCTTTGTAAGGGTTCTAGTACGAAATGAGGAAATACGGATGGGAAAATGGAAAAGTGAAAATGGAAAGAGGGAGGCGGCGGGTCCTGAACGAATGAACTCCTACCGACCGATTATTGTTGGTTCGCTGCAGCACCTGTTCGTTCTTTGCGCGTCGCGCCGATGGAACGAACAAGTCGATCATTTCGCAGGCAGCTCTGACGGAAGCTTCTCCGCGAGGTCGCCGATCTTTTCTCCGATTATTCGTATGCCTAAAGGACTGGTCGGACGCTGGTAAAGATCATCCAAGGCTGGATCCTGTAGCCCCTTCGCCGCTATTCTATCGTGTAGATTAATTACTTGCGTGCCCCATGCTTGGTTAAATTGACGCATCGTCTCCGCGTTGTATGCCCTAATCTGAGCTTCCGCCCTGGACCAATCCGCCGGACTCAAATCTGGTGACGGATACGGTGGCGCGCTCCGCTCGCGCTCAAGGATGAAATTTAGAATTCCAGCTGACACAATAAATGCTTGCTCGCGGAGGTCAAGCTCAGGTCCTCTGACGGTGAGTGTAGCTGTCCCCGAAGCCGTAGCACCAGCTGTCCCTGAATGCTGTGGCTCGCTGTTGTCCCTGACAAACTCTCTCAACCGACTTTCCGCTTGATCCCTTGCTCTTAACGTCTTTTTCGTTTGCGTGTCATGTTCAAGCGCAGTGCGAGGCTCATCTTTGAGCATCTGTTTCGCCGTCCCGCTCGCGTCCGTAGGGCCTTCCTCGTTTCCGTCGCGTTTATTCGTGGTCTGCGCGGCCGTTGAAACTTCACCAGTTTTCTGTTGCTCCTTTTTCGATTTCCCCCAATCGTTAACATTTCGGATGCCTATTATGAGTATGAGACAGAGCGCCAGCGCCACTAACAATGGAATTGCGGATCTTAAACGGTGCGAATTCGGCCAGGATACCGTCGTCGGCCCATTTTCTCGGACTAGTTCTAATGGAGAAATAGAAAGTGACCCACGCACCCGAATAGCTTTTAATCGGTCGTATATAAATCCCTGCGTACCAAAAGTCTGCTTTACTGCATCTCGAAGTGAAATCTCGAAAGACATCCACCCATGGTCCAACGTTTCTCCTGTGATCCAGAGAGTCCATTCCCTCGGGTAGCCCGCGGTTTGAGCGGGCTTTCGGTTACCTACGTAGAACTTTAAGTCCACCAATTCGGAGTGCGACTTGTCCCTTGATGTTACGTAAATTCGGGTAAAAAACATCGTCGAGCCTGTGAAGCAGGCAGCGAACCTAATGCGATCACAAATCCCTTCATTTGGTGGGACGTCATAATCGATTGCGTATTTTCGAGTCACCGCGATTGCAAGGCCGTCCTGATTAGGCGCATCCATAGCCGATCCAAACATGGGCGGCGGGCCAGGATCCTCGTATGCCAGTTTCCATCCGTGCTCTAATGGGGATTGCGGAAGATAGTCGAAGCGGATTTCGCTAATTTTCGAACGCTGGGACATGCCGCGCGTCGACTTGATGACCACTGTCCACAAAATCAAAGCCGCGCACAGAACTGCGAAACAAATGCATACCCACCGTATCCAAGTAGGCAGATGCGTTAAGTAGCTGATTATTATGCCGACTATCGCGACACATCCTGCCTGCACGATCGGCCAGATGTACGCCTTCGCGAGCGCTAAAGTTCCTTCCCAACTCGCATGATCAAGAAACCAATGTAGCAGTCTCGATTTTCTAATCATCACGACACTGATTCGCTCGTTAGACTGACGTTCACAAGCTCGTTTCAGGTATTGGGTTCGGTACTTGGCGCTACTGTATATCCGCAACTATTCTTATACAATGCTCCAGCCCCAGCGTAGCTCAGAGTAGAAGTTTTCGCGGTAGAACTCACGGCAGTAAAAAACCTCACATCGTGTGCCTAAAGATGCATAGCCACGCCGATGACTCTTGCGAAGGTCGGGGGCTGGCCGCGCAACGAATAACCTGTCAATCGCCTCTGGAAGGCCGCGTGTTAAGTCTTTCGGCTCACTTCAGCGCTCGATCTTCGCTTTACTCCAAAGATCTTCGTATGTTTGCAACATCGCCGCAAACGCGTCCGTTATTTGAGTAAGCGTTGTCGGCGCAGATTTTGCGCCGTCCTTGAAAGATGCCCCTGATTGATAGCACGCGTTCCGATCAACAAACACGTAACGGTCGTGGAAATGCGGCGCGGAGCGAACTTGAATCATAGATTCGGATTGCTTTGCAAAAAGATCTATCGCTGGCAGCAGAGTCGCCACTTTCTCCCGGGCTAGGAGGCGAATGGTTACTCCCTTTGAGACATGGCTCAGGTAACGCGAAACGAATTCCGCGTCGAGATAAGGGTCCACAAATAGCAAGTCTTGCTTAGCCATCTCTATGATTCGCCGAATCTCGTCAAAGTAGTCGAAAATCTGGCCGTGAGGAACAGGTACGCTAAGGGGACCAACCGTTTCCATCCGCAGAGTGTGCCGCGCCTCGTTCAATAAAGTCAGAACACGCAGATACCCGTTAGTGTTCGCCCACCCATTTATGCTTTCAAGTTGTCGTTGGGCCAAAAGCACTTCCGGGGCGCGCGCAAAATCCCAGGCGCGGATTACGGCTGAGAAGCGACCGAGCCAGGCGACACCGCTTTCTTTGTTTTCGAGCATTTCGGACATCGGAGGCGCATTCCTGAGTAAGTCCTCAACTTCAGCAAGCAATTGTTCTTTTTTCATCGGCACCGTTTGAAAGTTTAACATCAAACCGGTGGTGTCACGCCGTCTGCGGGTGCATCACTTTTGCCGGCTCTGAAACCTTACCCCGGTCTACGAGCTCAAGCACAGCTACGGCGCGGGCCAATTCATGGTGCCCATACCGAGGAGGGCCGGGGCTGAAAGCCCATTTTGACGACGGGGGTTGTTTCGCTGGACTGAAGTCCAGCTCCCCCTGCTGAAGCAGGGGGCTCCCACCCTCGCTGCAACACTTGCTGCAATCCTCGCTTCGGTTCTCGTTGCCACACCCCATGGCTCCTCCGGCCCAAGACGCACTCCGGTCGAGTGTGAAATCGGAAATTGCGGACTGGAAAATTGAGAAGGGAAAATTGAAAAGGGAAAAGGGGAATTGGGAAACGCGTGGTGGATTGTCGAATCAAGCCGCGTTGCGTTCCCGTGTTGCGCCGACCCCTTTGAACTTGCAGTGTTAATCAGGAGTTTGGCGATTAGACTTGACAAGATTCTGTTGTCTCGGTTTATAGGTGAGCGGCGCTGGCCAAAACGATTTGCACGGTGACGGGAGACGACCCAATGCTACGTCTGCTTATATTGGCTTTTGTCTTTGCGTATGTGAGTTTGCCGGCGGCCTCCGCTCAAGCGACGGACGCGGGCTATCCCGATGAGTTGTCGCCCTCGCTGGCGGGGAGTGCCAAGGCGATGCACGCGATGATTCGGCGAGATCTAGCGGAAGCGGCAGAGAACATGCCTGCGGATGAATACGCCTTTCGACCGACGCCGCAGGTCCGGAGCTTCGGTCAGATTATCGGCCACGTGACCGATGCGAACTTCTTCTTCTGTTCGCAAGCTGCGGGCGAAAAGTCGCCAGCGACCGGTGACTACGAGCAAATTACTGACAAGGCGGCACTCGTTAAGGCGCTGAACGATTCGCTCATCTATTGCGACCGGGTGTACGCAGCGACCACCGATGCTAACTTCATTCAGCCGATGCAGATTGCGAACGTTGTTGGCACGGGGTCGACCAATACCGTCCGGGGCGCCGTACTGATGTACAACATCACCCACAATAACGAGCATTACGGGAACCTAGCCGTTTACATGCGTCTGAAGGGCCATGTTCCGCCCTCAACAGCTCGGGCCCAGCGGCGAAAGAATTAGTAACGCCTGGTGAGTCCCATCAAGCTCTTGCTGCAAACTCAGTTCGAAATGGCGCGCGAGCCTTCGAATTTTACAAAGCAGCGTTCGGAGCGGTCGAGAGCGTTGGAAGGGCGCCGCTAGAAAACGCAGCGAATGCAGCCGGTATCATCTCCGACAGGTGAGCACTATTCCTTGAGGTCATTAGTTCATGCCCCGCATCCTCGATGCTCAACAATTCGGTGCGTGCCGGTATGAGCTTCAGCGCTGCCGTCAGTTCTTCGTGTGTGCCGAAGGCATCACGGGTGCCATGGACGAACAAAGCCGGCGTGTGAAGGGTTGGGAAATGAGTGGTACGTAACTCGGACGGCCGTTTCGGAGGATGAAGCGGATATGAGAGGAGTAGCAACGCATCGACCAGAGTTGCATCGGAGGCCGCCAACATTGATGCTTGCCTGCCGCCGTAAGAATGTCCGCCTAAGAAGACACGACCCGAGACTTTTTGCCTGATTGCGTCGATTGCGCTTCGCAATCCCTGCTGATCGCGTTCAGCGCTGCCGCGAGGGGGTGGCCCGTGTGGCCGCAATTGACGGAAGTTAAGATCACACCGAAGGACCGTCATTCCGGACTCGGAGAAACTCGTTGCCAACGCAATCAGAAGCGGGGATTGGCAGTTCGACCCAGCACCGTGAGTAATGACGAGACCATCGCTCGAGGGATTGGCTGGAATGTGAAAATAACCTCGCACTGGATATTCTCGATGACTATCTGCAAACGGTAAAACTTCAGTCTTGTTCACAGCTCAGAACATCCTCTGCCCTTTTTATCAGAAAAGCGTGCGGGCATCTCGTAGAGCGACATGGCGGGAAGTATAAGGCATCGGTGGGCGGTGGACGTAGGGCCGCATAATCGGAGGTTTGCGCCGGGGATTACAATGCAGATTCCTCGTCGGATCGTCCTCGGTATGATGTCGGACGGGAGGTACGCCAGTGGAAGAGAGAGACAAAACCCGCAGCCTCGCGGCTAAGTGCGACGACCGGCGGCAACCGGCAGATAGTTCGAGCGCGAAGAAGTAAAAGCCGGAGGGCGCAGCCCTGCGAGGCTCAGGGTAAACGAGATGCCCGCGCCACGAGGGATCTGTCGAGGCGTTGCGGTGCAGTATCAGGCGTAGTTAAAGCGATTTAATTAGCGCGGCGAAAGTTCTATTCACGGAGAATTGCGGTGGGCCCGGCTGATGCTGGGCCCACCACAAGTAAGTTAGTGAGGCTTCTCTTCGTGCGCTGGAGGCTTGCTTTCGGCCTTCGGCGCGGCTTGATGTTGCGGCTGACTTTTAGGCGCGCTCTGCGTGTGCGCAGCGGGCGCGTGCTCTGTTTGGGTTTTCGGCGCTGGCGCATTGTGCGTTGTAGTCGCCGGATGCTCGGTCGCCGCTGGATGCGTGGTGCTTGCGGCCGGCGGACGATCCGTGTGCGTTGTAGCCGCGGGGTGAGGCGTCGTCGCCGGATGCGTGGTACTCGCTGCCGGCGGGCGATCGGTTCGAGTTGTAGCAGCTGGGTGCTCGGTCGTCGCCGGATGGGTGGTGGTCGCTGCCGGCGGGCGATCGGTTCGAGTTGTAGCAGCTGGGTGTTCGGTCGCCGCCGGATGTGTGGTGCTCGCGGCTGGCGGACGATCCGCTCGAGTTGTAGCTGCGGCATGAGGTGCCGGGCCAGCTGCACGCGCGGCCACCACGCCTTTTCCGCTGAACTCTCCCGGCTTGGCCGTTGCGGCGATGGCCGGTTTACCGTGATTCACGGACGCAAGCAGCTCGTGATTCGTGCTGGCCATATGTTCGTGCTGCGTCTGGACAGAAGTCGCCTCGATATGATGATCGCGCGCTGCAGCCTCTTCCGCCGCATTCGGGCGCGCCTGAATTCCGCCCGTGCCGCCGTTAAAGCTGACGTGGGACGAGTTGTTGACTATGACGGTCTTGTTGTAGACGTTATGAATAACCGTCACGTTGACGCGGTTCACCGACTGGTTGTAGAAGAAGCCGCCGTTTCGCCATTCTCCGCCGACGTAGCCCACGCCGCCGTAGCCGAAGCCATAGTTAACTCCGCCATAAAAACCGATGTGGGGGCCCCAATAGCCGCCATGCCACAGGTAGGCGCCACCGTCCCAGCCCCAATATCCAGGAGTCCAAAGGAAACCAACCTGCGGCGTCTCGATCCACGTCCCCGGCACCCAGAAGTATCCCTCCGGTCCATAGGCCCAGTATCCCGGCGTCCAGATGTTATTGGGAGCGGGGCAAATCGGCTGCTCGTACACGGGGAGTATCGGAGGAGCTATGGTGATAGAAACTCCGATCTGAGCCGCGGTTGCAGACGGCATCGATAAGACTACAAGTGCCAGCAACGGTGAAACCAAGAACCTAGTGCGCATTCGCATCACCTCAGATGTTTAGATTAGCAGGCGCAGGCGGTTCAAACCATTGGCGGTGTTCTAAAAGATACATCACCGTCCGCGCGAGCGACGTTCTGGATTGGTTATAGATCGAGAAGGTCGTGATTGAGACCCCCGGTCGGCAGGAAGGGGACCGCCGAAATCTACCCAAGGTTACTCTTGCTTCGGGGAGGATTCAAGCGGCGGAAACGCGACGCACCCAGATGCGCTCGGTGGCGGGCTTGCCGATGTGCATCTTTTTGCCGGGCGCGCCGGTAAGCGACAGCGTCATCGTTTCATCATATTCGCGGTTCGTGACGCGCACACGCGCCCCCGGCTTGAGGCTCAATCCGGTAAGAAATTCGAGGAATTTCGGGTCTTTCTCATAAACACGGAGAATTTGGTACGTGTGGCCGAGCGCGGAATCCGAAAGCCGAATTGCGCCTAGCTCACGCCGCAGCTTCGTCATTCCGCCGAAAAGCGGGACGCCGTGCGGGCAACTGCTGCTGTGGCCGAATCGCTTCAGCAAAAGAGCCGCGACTTCGGGAGAGATTCCATGCTCCAACCGCTCGGCCTCTTCGTGCGCGCGCGTCCATTCGAGGCCGATCACTTCCGTGAGAAGCATCTCGGCAAGGCGATGCCGCAGCACAAGATGTTGCGCGATCGAGCGCCCTTTTACAGTCAGCGCGATTCGCCCGTCGCGGCCCACACGCACGTAACCGCCGCGGGCCATACGCTTGAGCGCTGCCGTCACCGCTGGTGGTGTGACGCCAAGGTCCTCAGCCAGCCGCGCGCTGATCGGCAATTCGTCTTCCTGTAGAGTCTCAAGGATCGCCTTCAGATAATCCTCTTGGGACACGCTGGTTTTTTCTCGACGCACAATTCCTCGTGGCGCCGGTTACAGGCTAGGAGCTTTGCGTTTCTGCCCGAGCTTCCCGGCGCAATCGCTCGGCCAATTCTTCGACGCGACCTTCGATATCTTCGCAGATGCGGCGGTAGGTTGCCAAATCTTCTCCGTACGGGTCCTCGACGTCCCAATCCTCCACAATCATGTCCGGGAAAATCGTGCGCCCTGGAATTCCGGTCATGTTGATCAGGAGGTTTGGCGCGACAGCGGCAGCTTCGCGGACCCCTTTTGATTCGAGGCCTGTCGCGTTCACACCTTTTTCCAACAGGATTTTTCGCGTGAGATCGGCAACGTGTCCGAGCGGAGAAATTCCGGCACTTGTGGCTTCGATCACGTCCGAGGCCGAGTGGCGCGCCAGCGCTTCAGCCATCGGGCTGCGACAGGAATTACCGACGCATACGAATAAGACTCTCGTGCGTTTGAATGGAGTACGCAGCTGGGTCATTGGTGGCCGTTGCGGGCCATTTTGATAAAATATTTGTGGATTGTCGAATCGTCGGTAAGCTCGGGATGAAATGTCGCCGCGAGAATGCGGCCTTGTTCGACGAGCACCGGATGGCCGGCATCTTCGGCCAGGACTTTCACATCAGGGCCGACGGACTCGATGATCGGCGCGCGGATGAACACCATTTCAAGCGGTGTGTCTTTGAGCTTGGATTGGCCGAGGTGAACGTCGCTCGAAAGCTGACGGCCGTAGCCATTTCGCAGGACGGAAATATCGAGGAATCCAAGCGATGCCTGATCGGGATTATGCACTTCTCGAGCTAACAGAATTGCTCCGGCGCAGGTTCCGAAGAAAGCGCCGCCGTCGGCGGAATATTTTCGAAGCGCTTCCAGCAAGCCCTCCTCGGAGAGAATCTTCATGTGCGTGGTGCTCTCACCGCCGGGAATGATCAGCCCGCGCAGGCCGGCGAGATCGGCGGGCGTGCGGACGTAGACCGGCTCAACACCAAGCCGCTCGAGCATCCGGCCGTGAGCTTCGTAGTCGCCCTGAATTGCGAGAACTCCAATTTTCATTTTTCTCGTTGCCTGCGCACGTTTACCAGCCGCGCGTTTGCAGCAAATCTTTCTCTTCGAGCTGCCGCACGTCGATTCCCTTCATCGCTTCGCCGAGTTCCTCGGACGCTTCGAGAACGGCCTTGGGATCACGCGCATGCGTCGTCGCCTTCACGATCGCGCGGGCGCGGCTCGCCGGGTCGCTCGACTTGAAAATTCCCGATCCGACGAAGACGGCTTCCGCGCCGAGCTGAACCACGAGCGCCGCGTCGGCCGGCGTTGCGATGCCGCCCGCCGAAAAATTCGGTACGGGTAGCTTGCCGTGCTTGGCTACCCACGCGACTAACTCAAATGGTGCGCCCAGTTCCTTCGTCTCGTGCACCAGTTCTTCTTCGCCCAGCGTCGTGAGCTTTTTCATCTGGCCGACAATTGCGCGCATGTGACGCACAGCCTCGACGATATTTCCTGACCCAGCTTCGCCCTTCGTGCGGATCATCGCCGCGCCTTCCGCGATTCGCCGAAGTGCTTCGCCGAGATTGCGCGCGCCGCACACGAATGGCACCTTGAAGCCGTGCTTCCAGATGTGATGCTCTTCATCGGCCGGCGTCAGGACCTCGCTCTCGTCGACGAAATCCACTTCGAGCGCCTCGAGCACTTGCGCTTCGGTGAAGTGACCGATGCGCGCCTTCGCCATCACCGGAATCGAAACCGTTTTCATGATTTCGCGGATAATTCGGGGCGAGGCCATGCGCGCTACTCCGCCTTCCTTGCGGATGTCGGCCGGAACGCGCTCGAGCGCCATCACGGCGCACGCGCCTGCGTCTTCGGCAATCTTGGCCTGCTCGGCGTTGGTAACGTCCATAATCACGCCGCCCTTGAGCATTTCGGCCAATCCCACTTTCACGCGCCACAGCTTGTCAGTCATGAATTCCATCTTCGTCTCCCGTTCGTCGTCTAACTTTGCAACCCTACCGCGCACTCGTGCACGTTCGGGTTCTCCGTAATTTACGTCGCTCTCGAAATCGTCACAAATCTTCCGCGGCCGCGAGCCAGTACGGCTCCGTCCGCGTTTCGAATCTCGCCAACGTGAAATAAACTCCGGCCCTTCGCATCCACTTCAAAGGCTTCGATCGAAATATCCTGGTCCACCGGAACTGGCTTCAAGTATTCGATGGTCAATTCCGCGGTCACAGCTCGAACGTCGCGGAATCTGCAGACCTTGCCCATCGCTTCATCGAGAAGCAACGCGATGATTCCGCCATGCATGAATCCCGCGCCGCCTTGATAGGCCGGGCCGAGCCGAAAATTTCCGCGGATCCGCCGCGACGCCTCATCCGCTTCGAACACCAATTTCATACCGCGTTCGTTCGCGCCGCCACACCCGAAACATGCATTCGCCGGATTCGGATCGAGTCTCATCGCACGCTAGACGAGCGCGACGTGGCCTGCATCTACGCGCCGCGCGCCCCGCCGTTTCTTTTGCAATTCGCTCTCGATTAAGGCGCCAAGCGTTTGAATCCCACGCGCGATTTGTTTCTCGTCGAGCCCCGCGAATCCTAGACGCAGCGTATTCAACTGCGGATTCTGAATGAAGAAATATCGCCCCGGAATAAACAGCACACCGCGCTCGCGCACGTGAATTAGCAGTTCGCCCGCGTCGAATCCTGGCGGCAGCGTCACCCAGACGGCCATTCCCCCGTCCACACGCGTCCACGAGGTTCCTTCCGGCATGTGCTGTTCGAGCGCCTTTTCAAGCGCCTCGAGGCGCGCGCCGTAAACTTTCTTCATGCGCGCCATGTGCCGATCGAGATGCCCGCGGCGAACAAATTCGGCAAGCGTCGCCTGCGAGAGTTGATCGGTGTGCAGGTCCGTCGCTTGCTTGACCAGGCGCAGGCGCTCCATCACATTTTCCGGACCGACGCACCAGCCTACGCGCAAGCCAGGAAAGGCGACCTTCGAAAAGCTGTCAATTTGAATCACCAGCCCGTGACGATCAAGTGCTTTGAGCGACGGCACTGGAGTTCCGCGGACGCGCAAGCGCGCGTAGATGCGGTCTTCGATGATTGGCACTTGGTAACGGGCAGCCAGCTCCAAAAGTCTGCGGCGCTCCGCGATCGGAAGCGTTGTCCCGGTCGGATTGTGAAAATCCGGCGTGACGAGCAAAAGCTTCACGCGATTCTGCATGAGCACGGATTCGAGCACGTTGACGTCGAGCCCCGCATAACCGAGTTTTTCCGCGTTTGCCTCGACTGGAATGCCGACGCAGCGCACACGCGCGCTTCCAAAAATCGCAATCGCGCCGGGATATGATGGATTCTCGAGCAGGACCGTATCGCCCGGCCGCAGAAACGCCTTGCACAGCAGGTCGAGCGATTGCTGGCATCCATTGGTGATCAGCAGTTGTTCGTTGCGCGCGGCAATTCCCTCTTCGCGCAACATTTCGAGGATCACTTTTTTCAGCGGGGCGTAGCCGTCGGTGACGCCGAGTTGCAGGATTTCCCGTCCAGCGCTTGCGACGACTGCGTTGGCGCAACGGCGCAATTCTTCGACGGGGAAAAAATCATCCGATGGCCGCGCGGTCACAAATGCGATGGAGTCCGCGGGGATATCGGGCGAAATGCGGCTGAGCGCTTCCTCACCGCGCTCGTCGGCGAAGAGAGTTTCCCAGCGAACGCTGCCGTTTCCGTTCTGGCGGGGCAGGGGCGTAAATTGCCGCGCCGGCGAGCCACCGCAGATGAAAGTACCGCGCCCGACATGGCCTTGAATCAGCCCTTCGGACTCGAGCTCCGCGTAAGCATTCGCAACGGTCGTTCGGTGAACGCCCAATTGCACCGCCAGCTCGCGACTCGCGGGGATTCGATCACCCGAGCGCAATTCGCCCGAATGTACGAGCGCGCGAAGCTGGTCGCGGAGCTGAACGTAGAGCGGTATGTGGCTTTCCGGTTGAATTTGGAGGGGCAGCATTGGCTCTCTCCCACGGGCCAATATAGTATAGAAAATTGGCTTGAAAAGAGCCAATTTGTCTTTTCGCAAAAAAGGGAATTTCAGCGGCGGGCGTCGCGCAGGCGGAAGCGCTGGATCTTGCCAGTTGCAGTTTTCGGAAGCTCCGCGAGGAAATGGATTTCTTGCGGGCACTTGTAGCCGAGGAGACGCTCATGTAGCCAATTTCGAATTTCGCTGCCGAGGTTCGCGTTCCCTTGAATTCCCTGCCCCAGAACGACGTATGCCGCGGGAAAAAGCAATCCGTCGGGATTCGAATGCGCGACGACAGCGGCTTCGGCAACCGAGGGATGGCCGAGCAGCGCATTCTCGACTTCTCCGGGCGAAACCCACATCCCCGAAACTTTCATCATGTCGTCGGCGCGTCCGCGGTAATGGTAGTAGCCATCAGGGTCGCGGGTGAATTTGTCGTTGGTCGCGACCCAGTCGCCTTGCTTGGTTCGAGCGGTCAACTCGGGAAGCTTCCAATATTCCGCGAAGGCGCTTCCGCCTTTCACCCAGAGATTGCCTAACTCGCCGTTCGAGACTGCGTTTCCGCTGTCATCTAGAATCTTGGCTTCGCAGCCCGGCACTTCGATGCCGCATGAGCCTGCCTTCGCCATTCCGACGCGCGACGATAAAAACATGTGCAGCATCTCGGTTGAGCCGATGCCGTCGAGAATTTCAAGCCCGAAACGCTTCCGAAACCGCTCGAAAATTTCCGCCGGAAGTGTTTCGCCCGCGGAGACGGCGAGCCGGACGGAAGAAAAATCGGGCGAGAGCCCGCGCTCGGTTTCGCGGAGAAGTGCCGCATAAAAGGTCGGCACGGAAAAAAAGATGGTCGGCCGGTACTTCGCGATCATCGCAGCGGCGCGTTCGGCTTTCGGCCTTTCGGGATCGAGAATCGTCGCCGCGCCGATCGAGAATGGGAAATACATTCCGTTGCCTAGACCGTAGGCGAAAAAAAGCTTGGACACCGAGAACATTCGGTCGTCTGGCCGGACGCCCAGCACGCCGTGCGCGAACCCGCGCGACGTGTACATCATGTCCTGATGCCGGTGCACAGCGCCTTTGGGCTTCCCGCCGCTTCCAGATGTGTAGAGAAAAAATGCCGGGTCCAATGGCGTCGTGGGATGTAGCGGAATTTCCTCCGGCTTCGCCGGCAGCCAATCGCTCCACGCCGCCGTCTTCGTGCCGGTAGGTACCGGCGGCTTCAATCCGTCCGAAAACTCGCCGAGAATGACAATCTGCGTGACCGCTCCAGAACTCAGGCCGGAAACAAATTCCGGAAGCGAAGCCGCATGAACTATGGCGATTTTCGCGCCCGAATTTTCGAGGCAGTGCCCGAAGCCGGGCGCTCGCGATAGCGGATTTACGGGCACTGCGATGGCGCCAATTCGCGCCGCCCCAAAAAACGCGGCGATGAATTCCGCTGAATCCGGAAGTGCAATCAGGACTCGATCGCCGGGCTCAACGCCGGAATGCAACAGCGCGCCGGAAACGCGATTCACTTCCTCGGCGAGCTCGCCATAAGAGACAGCGCGCGGCTCGCCAAGAATGGCAACGCGCTGCGGATGCTCGCGCGCAGGCCGCGAAACGAATTCTTCGGCAATATTAAATTGCGAGGGAAGTTGCGGCGGAAATTCCGGATGCAGGCCCGGCGGCATGCGGCGATTTTACGCCGATGCCGTCTTTTCTCCCAAGCGCCGCATGCGTTCCTGCAGCTTGCGCCGAAGGCTTGCAGGCGCGTTGGGATTGAACGCCACGAGATACCAAAGCGGCTGCGTGCGATCGCGGCTCAGGCGCGTGAGCGTGGGGGCGTCGGTATTCGGGTGCCGCGCGATATTTTCGCGAATCGCGGCGTAGGGATGATGCGAGAGGCGCGCGAGCGTCTTGGCCGTGACTTTCGGATGCTCGCTGATCAAACGAAGCAAATAAAAATCTTCCTTCGGCGCTTGGCGCGAGAGCAGATCGAGGACGTCCGGCTTGACCTCGGCGCTCAGCACCGTTCCGACCTTCTCATCCCATGACGGATTGATGCGGTTCAATTCCTGCGTGCGGGCATGGATCAATTGCTCGATCACCCGGCGCTCCTGATCGAGCCGGCTCGCCGGAAGCGCGCTGCGCTCCACCGAATCAAGAACGCGCAGCAGATGCTGCCGCTCACCGAAAACGATCTGGCTCGTCCGCGGCGACTTGCCCCTGGGAGCATTGCGTACCAAATCCGAGCGCCTCATATCCACCTCACTCGTTGACATCACTTCGGGATCCCAAGCTTTTGTAGTAGACATTCGAGTCCGGGCTCATCAATTCGCAAACTTTCGGCGGCGATTTCCCCGCCCCCTTCAATGCGCATCTTGAGGAACAGGCCTGCCACGTCTATCTTTTCTTCGCGGCTCAGATAGCGATGCGCGCGCTGCCAGGCCGCAAGCGCTTGGCCCGAAATGCAGACTACAATCGGCCGGGCGCTTCCCTCGAAAAAATAGAGTTCCGGCTGGTCCCCGGCGGCGAGAAATCCGGCTTTCTTGAAACTGAATATTCTCGCGTGGCCATCGTGCCCGGTCGCTTCGAACGTTTCGAAGGCGGATTCATAAGCCATCGAGGATTATGCGAACGCGCTAGCAGTGAGTAAAGAAATCGCCAATCTCATTGTTCCAGAGCGCGCAACACAGAGTCCTAGAACTAGCGAAATGAAGCCCACGAGTTGCAGCGACTGGCGCGGCACGATACCGTATTAGAGCCTAAACCAAGACTCCGGGAGACTCAAGCTGATGGGCGCTTTTGAACAGCATCGCGAAGAACTCGAACACTACGAGACGATGATGGGCGCGAGCCGCGGACGGCTGGCTGTTTCGCTCGATCGGCTCACCAATGCTCTTATCCTTGTCGGCCAGCACGGCGTCTATTGCCACACTCAGCGCGATCCGGAGATTCCAGCGATGGATATCCGGCTGATCACGCAGGAAATTCGCGACGCGAAGGCGCTGATCCAGAGTGTCATGGAAGCAATTAGAGCCGAGCGTGAGGCTGCGCAACACTAGACCTGGTTCTCGGACTTTCCCTCGCAGGTCGTCTTCTAGGAAAATCGCGGACTAACCCGGTCTCAGGAACGGATTGCTCTCGCGCTCCGCGCCGATTGTCGTGGCGGGGCCGTGGCCCGGTAGGACGAAGGTTTCGTCGGGTAATGCGAGGACTTTGGTCCTCAGAGACTTCATGATTTCTGTAAGCGAACCGCCCCAGAGATCCGTGCGCCCGATACTTCCGGCAAAGAGCGTGTCGCCGGCGATGAGCCTCGGCTCCGTCTCGCCATGGTCTTTCGCGTGCGAGCTAGCGTGTGAGGCCGCTTGCGAGTCGCCGCTCGAAGACAGCGCGACCTTGTGACTCGGAAGATAAAGACACAGACTTCCGGGCGTGTGGCCGGGCGTGTGAATCACGCGCGCCTCGAACTCGCCCCACTTCACCGAATCGCCCTCTCGCAAAAACTCTTCGACATTCGTCATTTCGGGCGTCGGGACTCCCAGCCACCGCGCTTGCGCATCCAGATGACGATAGAGTTCGAGATCGTCCTTGTGCATCAGAACGGGCGCACCAGTCAACTCATGCAAGCGCGCGAGCCCTCCGACGTGATCGATGTGCGTGTGCGTGCTGACGATGGCGAGAACTTTTAGTTTGTGCTTGCGCAGAATTTCGAGGATGCGGTCTACCTCGTCGCCGGGATCGACGACGATGGCTTCGTGCGTGGCCGGGTCGCCTAGAATCAAGCAATTGCACTGCAGCATTCCCACGGGAATGACTTCGTGAATTAGATTCTGTGGCATTGCATCGAGTATATCAGCCCTCGAGCTCCCGGTCGGGCAAGGCAGTAAATCGTAGCGCCGGCATCTTGCCGGCGATTTTGATTTGCGCCACCGCGCAGAAAAACGCCGGCAAGATGCCGGCGCTACATTCGACTCGTTGCCCTCCCTGCTAATATAGATGTGCGGGACAATCTATGGATGCTACGCCACAGACCGCGATTGAAACTCCGTTGCGCAAGCGCGAGGAAGCGCTCGGGGCGAGCTTTGCGACGTGGTTCGGGTGCGTCTTGCCCCAGCAATTCTCGTCGCTCGAGAAGGAATATCGCTGGGCGCGCGAGACGGCCGCACTCGTTGACAAAAATTATCGCGCGTTTCTTTACCTCACTGGGCCTGACCGCGAGCGCTACCTCAATGCGATTCTGACGAATGATGTCCGCGAGGCGGCATCCGGGCGCGGCGTTCCTTCCCTGCTTCTGAATCCGCAAGGACACATTCTCGCGGAGCTCGAAATCTATTCGCTCGGCGACCGCCATCTCGTCGTCTCGTACCAAATGATTCGCGAGCGGCTCATTGAGGCGCTCGACCGCTACATCATCATGGACGACGTCGCGATTGATGACGCGACGGACAGGCTCGCGGTCATCGCCGTCGAAGGACCGAAGAGCGGCGACGTGTTGCGCGCGGTTGGCGGCGGAGATCTTGAAAGCTTCGCCGAATTGGAGCTTCGTGAGGCCATCATTGCGGGGATTCCTGGGCGCGTCGTGCGGCGGTCGCCGGGTGGCGTGCTGGGATTCGAATGCATCGTCGAGCGCGCGCGCGTCGAATCGCTATGGGACGCGCTGCTCGACGCCGTTCGCGCGGTCGGCGGCGGGCCGATCGGCTACAACGCGCTCAACACACTGCGGCTCGAAGCGGGCATTCCGTGGTTCGGCAACGATTTCGACGAGAGCGTGATTCCCCACGAAGCGCGGCTTGAGTCGACACACATCAGTTTTTCAAAGGGCTGCTACACGGGCCAGGAAATTGTGGAGCGCGTGCGCTCACGCGGGCACGTGAATCGCGTTCGGGCCGGCCTCGAATTCTCCGGCACCGCGATTCCCGACCGCGGAGCGAAGCTCACATCCGACGGCAAAGAAGTTGGCCACGTCACGCGCGCTGGATTTTCGCCGGCTCTCGGCCACGGCATCGGCATGGGCTATCTTCGGCGCGAGCACGCCGCGCCTGGCAGCGTCCTGAAATGCGGTGGCGCAAGCGCGACCCTCATTGAACTGCCGCTGCACACAGCTTGACGTGAATTTGTGGCAGATCGAAATTAGCCGACGTTGAGAGAGCGGCGGAAGCTGCCGCGGTCGGAGTCAATTTTCTTCTGAAGCTGCATGATGGCGTAAAGAAGGGCTTCGGGCCGCGGCGGGCAGCCGGGAACGTACACGTCCACGGGAATCACCTGATTCACGCCCTGAACGATAGCGTAATTATTGAACACGCCGCCCGAAGTCGCGCACGCGCCCATCGAAATCACCCACTTTGGCTCGGGCATTTGATCGTAGAGTTGCTTGATCACCGGCGCCATTTTGTTCGAGACGCGTCCCGCGATGATCATCAAATCCGATTGCCGCGGAGAGCCGCGGAAAACTTCAGCGCCGAAGCGCGCCACGTCGAATCGCGACGCCGCCATCGACATCATCTCGATGGCGCAGCAGGCCAAGCCGAACGACATCGGCCAAATCGAACTGCGGCGCGCCCAGTTCACGACCTTATCGAGCGACGCGAAGAGGATTCCCTCTTCCTTAAGGAAGTTGTCTTCCTCGCCCGGTCTTTCTAGAGTTACGCCTTTGGCTAGTTCAACCGCCATGCCGACAATCTCCGTGGCGCGACATCGTTTACGCTCACTACCAAATCATTTTCGCATCTTGGGGCGGTGAGCGCAATTCAACAATCGGCGTGCCTGAATCGAAAAAGCGGTCCGTCTTCCGACGGACCCTACGCCCGCCCGTCGAACACGCGGCGCTTAATGTTCACGTAATTCTTTTGGACGATGCCGGACGAAGATCGGTCCGCTCTGCAGGAACTAAGGTTACGCTCCGACAGAGAGGACGATTTTGCCGAATTGCTCGCGGCTCTCAAGGCGCGCGTGGGCCTCGGCGCATTTTTCGAGCGGCATCACTTTATCAATCACGGGATTCAGCTTGCCCTGATTCATCGCCTCGAGCGCGGCATACAAATCGGCTTTGCTTCCCATCTTCGAGCCGAGAATCGAATACTGCTTCGAGAAAAGGAGCCGCAGATCGATCTTGGCGTCGTAACCAGTAGTCGCGCCGCAGGTGACGAGGCGGCCGCCGGGCGCGAGGCTCGCCAAGCTTTTCTCCCACGTCGCGAGTCCGACGTGCTCGAACACGATTTCCACGCCGCGGCGATTCGTTAAGCGTTTTACTTCGGCGGCAATATCTTTCGTCGCGTGATCAATGACGACATCCGCGCCAAGTTTCGTTGCGTGCGCGAGCTTCTCCTCGGAACCAGCCGTGGCAATCACGCGCGCGCCGACAAGTTTTGCAATTTGGATCGCGGCGGTGCCAACGCCGCTGCCCGCGCCTAGAATCAGGACGGTCTCACCCGGCTGAATCTTCGCGCGCGCGGTAAGCATGTGCCATGCCGTCAGAAATACGAGCGGCACGGCAGCGGCTTCTTCGAACGAGAGGCGCTCGGGCTTGGGTATCGCGTTCACTTCCGGCGAGCTGACAAACTCGGCGCAGCCACCGTCCACCATCTCTCCGAACAAAGTGTACTGTCGGCAGAAATTATCTGCGCCGGCGAGGCATTGCGCGCATTGGCCGCAGGAAATTCCGGGCGCGAGAATCACCTTATCTCCCACCTTGACGCGCGTCGTCGCGGCGCCCACGGCGGCGATTTCGCCGGCGATATCGCTTCCGGGAATGTGCGGCAGCGGAATCTGCATGCCGGGAATGCCTCGGCGAACCCAGAGATCGAGGTGATTGAGCGCACACGCGCGAACTCGAACCGAAACGTCGGTTGCGCGGACGAACGGTTCCGGCACGTCGGTGTAGCGGAGAACTTCAGGGCCGCCATGATGGTCGAAGACGATGGCCTTCATGGTGCGAGACTCCGGGGAGCGAATGAAATGGATAATCTCACAGGCTTAGGCCGGATTCGAACATGCCGTTTCGCAAGCGCCACGATGGCGCAAAAGGAGAGGAATTGCAATTCTGAATGCGTGTCGCAACCGGGCGATTGTGGCGCGGGCATCCTGCCCGCGATTTTCTTGCGGGGCGGCGCGGGCAGGATGCCCGCGCCAGGAAAGCACCTGGAAACGTGTAGAGCTGATTGGCAGACCACCCGTGCACAGCATTAGGCGTAACGGTACGGGTGCCCACTTCAAGAGATAAGTTGGAGTTGACGCAAAAGTGTGACGAGCGTATGGTCTTTCGCAAAGATGGTGATGAAATTCACATCCATGCGTTTGTAGTTCTTGCCAAGGAGCCCACGATGCGGACGCGCGTTCGACCTTTGACGTGCATGGCGGTTTTGACTTTTCTCGCGAGCGCGCTTTTCGCGAGCCCTCTCTTCGCGCAGAATCAAAAGATCGACTTCGAAGATTTTGCCGGGCCGAGCCGCTTCGACGTCGTGCAGCCGCCGGTGCGCGCGCTTTCCGCTACGGTCTCTGGCGGTGAAATCTTGCGCGGTTCCTCGTTTGCGCCAATGGGAAGAACAACCGTGTACGGCACGTCATCCGAGTGCTCCGGCTGCTCTCCGGAGATCTCGATTCAATTTCATCAAAAGGTCGCCGATGTTGAAGTCTCGTTTCAGACCCCGCAAGCTCTCGAGATCACCTACGCGACCGAGGACGAGCAAGGCAATCTGCGCGAGGAGACATTGCCCGAAAGTTACGGCTTTGGATCCGGGACGGTGGGGTTACCGTACGAGAATATTCGCCAAGTTACGATCGCAAACCGCTCGACGGATTTTCTCTTCGTGATAAACGCCATCTCGTTCGCAACGACTTCCAATCCAGTCCTTATCGATCCGGTGGTGGCGGGGCTTCTCAGCGGCGCTGCAGTGACGACCAACGTCAATACCATCGCGGCGGCAACCACTGGAACAGTAAAAGGACCGGCAGCCGACGGGACGACACAGACGGTACTGCGAATCCCAGCAACTAGCGTGGGACAGACTTTTGCGGTCGCCGTCATCAACGATCAAGGAGTCCAGAGCAGCTCCGTTTCGAATGACGGCGGACTGATGGCGCTCGGAGGCAGCACGAGTTCGCTCGCCAGCACGCTCAACGTGGCCGCCGTGACGACCTCAGCGGGGGCGGAGGCATTCGCGATTTATCGCGCACCTGTGAATTTTTCACGAGGAACCGCAGACAATTCTTTGACCACTCGCAGCGTGACATTGCGAGCCACCCCGTCAAGCGGGACCGCGACGAATACCAGCGTCACCGTGGCGAGGCCGCCGGTGATCCTGGTGCACGGCCTGTGGGGCAACGCTGCGAGCTTCAATAATTTCACACCGCTAATCACTGACACCAATTTCAACGTAAGTCGCGCCGTTTACGCCAACGCCATCACAGGCGTCACCAGCACGACGCCGTCATTTTCCAGCAGCGTTGATTCCTCGATTGAAGCGAATTCGCTCGGATTCGCCTACAACGCTCCTTCCGTGCTCGCGCAAATCAACAATTTCATCGCCGCGTACAGGACGAGCGCGAACGTCGCCGCCGTAAAGGCAGACATCGTCGCCCACAGCATGGGCGGCGACATTTCGCGAACCGCGTTTTTGCTCTCCACGTTCCTCAGTAACACCACATTCGGCGCGGGGCCGATCAACAAGCTAATCACCGTGGCGACTCCGCACTTGGGCACGCCGGTCGCCGCGGATCTCCTTTTGAGCACCAACACCTGCGCAAGGAACGTTCTTGCGTCAGACGGAGACATCGCACTGCAGTCGATCACGTTTTCGGGGACGACGGCGGATGGCGCTGTTTACGATCTTGAAGGAAACGGTTACGGAAGCAGCTTGAGCGCGGCGCTGACCAATCTCAAACAGACTCAGCCCTTTCCTACGGCCTACATCGCCGGACTCGCGACCTCTACCAATCTGAACGGCCTCAGCTGCTTCTTCTGCGATGCGGAGGCACTGAGACTCTTGTGCTCGAGCAATCCTCTGGCGAAGGATCTTACCGCCAAGAACTGGCCGACAATATATGGCCAGGGTAACGACACCATCGTTCCGCTTGATAGCGCGTTGAACAATCTTACCGGGCTGCAGTATTCCGGCGTGATTCACACGGCGGCGCTCGAGACGCTGGACTTCAACGGGCCGTCGGTGCTTGATCCCGCGTCGAACATTTCGAGCGAAGTGATCAATCTCTTGAATGAAGCGCCGACAGGAACCGATTTTCATTAGAGCGGTTTTTATGAACGAAGATGCGGCCACATGGATTGCGTCTCTCGGACGAATAATAGTACAGCGATGAAACAGAAGAATGAAGCAGAGGGAGAATAACGAATATGCGAACAATTATATTCGCGCGGCGAATCGCAGGCGTTCTAATCCTGATGGCGGCATTCATCGCCGTGCCAAGCGGCGCGCAGGAAAATCAGTTGCGTATACTCTCGCCCGGGCACCGTCGTAAGGCCGGGTCAGACCATTACCATCTCAGTCGCGGCGGACGCGTCGGTCGAAAAACTCGCGTTGATCGGGCAACATCCCTTGGGCGTGGGCCGGATTATCTCCGGAGGCGCGCCCGGAATTGTGGCGCGCGGCCAAGGCGAATCTCGCCCAATCCAATTTTCGTTGCTGATTCCCGCGGATACGCAACCGGGAATTTACCGCGTAACGGCGATGGGACGCGTTTCCGGCGACGATATCGAATCTGAAGCGACGACAATCGACGTGGAAAAATCGGAGGAGCCTCGCAGCATACGGACCGAACCAGCCATCATCCATTTCGAACACATCGGAGATCAAATTCCTGTACGAGTGCTCGGCGCGTTTGCCGATGGCTCGCACGAAGAACTCACCAAATCCAGCAAGACAACCTTCACATCCGCCGATCCGCGCGTTGCGACAGTAACCGCTGGCGGCGTAGTGACCGCCGTCGGACCGGGCAAAACTAGCATTCAGGCACGGACGCCGTCGTCGGATTATTCAATTCCGGTGCGAGTGCAATAAGTAAGGCGG
>Ga0302179_10000689_pt1 | contig 21761 bp, 25 predicted proteins | sample I_Palsa_E3_1_FD_198788 | JGI IMG/M metagenome (GOLD analysis project Ga0302179, IMG submission 198788) | Peat permafrost microbial communities from Stordalen Mire near Abisko, Sweden - I_Palsa_E3_1 | ecosystem: Environmental > Terrestrial > Soil > Palsa > Peat permafrost | place: Sweden...
GCGCCAGAAAACAACAGGCTGCTCTGACGCAGGTAAGAAAGTCGGATGTTCAATCGATTCAGTCTCTCTCGATCATCAGTCGTAGGTAGAACATTGTCTCGCTTGAGGCCCCTCCATGCAGCTTCCATGATGACTGCGTCACTGCTGTAGTCCGCGAACTTAGACACATACGCCGTCATATAATACATGGACTGAAGTGACTTGTATCCCGACAGAAATGTGGGCTTCAAGTCATGATTCGACCTTGTGATTGCTGCAATCAGTGGATGGTGGTTGTTGACTATGGCGTTTCTACGTTTGATCTGAATCTCACCAGACTGAGGATCGATAATGGTGATCGGACATAACGGCTTGCCTTGCCCAGCAAAACCAAATCGACATGCAGTACCTTTTTTTCTGCAAGTTGCTGTATGGGTATGAGTTTGGGTCGCCACTGCTATGACCTTCGCATCAAACTCAAATGCCTGCATCCATTCCGCTTGATCATGCCCTGAGTTGATGTCGATCGCAGAGTCACTGTCCGTTGTGATGTCATCTGCTGAGTAGTAGCTCAGGAAGTGGTACCCTGTATGGCTCGCTTTGTCCTGACCGTAGATGGTAGACTCACTTGGTTCTTTGGTCCACTCAAAGTCTAACTTGACTATCGATTCGAGGTAATGTGTTAAGAGACTTCGAAACTCTTCATCTTGCAGTCGAGTCTGCAACTCCTTCGGATTGATCTCTAATGGACACATAAGCGATTGATAGACACAAAGGAGAAGATCAAGGCCCTATGAGAATAGAGCAATGAGCATTGGGAGTAGCCGGTACCGTCTGCCGTCCATATCAATCCATGAACATATAGGGTGCCTTTCCCTTGTGCCTTGATGATGTGATAATGCGCAACCACTTTACCAAAGATGCTGAGGCGAGACTCCCTTCCAAAACCGAATAAGGAATCTATGACTGCCTGAAAGATCATATCGAAAAACTTAGCTTGAAGCACCAGGTTGTCCGCCACTAATTTCGATCGGAGCCTATAATTTCGTGCAAACTCTTATGTGACGGTCGGCCTCCATCTGTTCCGCATGTCGCCTCGTAGACTGAGTATGAGTGGGTGGCGGCAGTCGTCCGGATTAATCGTGATGAAGAATTTGGGCCCTCCGAACCGGGCGAACAAACCTAGTATCTCGTTCCTACGGTTCTTAATATATTGACGTCTGCCCCTTACCAACCCGTTTGTGATCGATGTCGACTCCATGAGCTGACGAAGGATTGGATCTGACAACATGTGGATCTGTCCGCTATTGACATCATTCGTCAAGGCTTGCTGAACGGATCCATAGTCTGTGTTCCTCAGCAGTGTTGCTACCTTCGGCAAGTTGACTCTTAAGGTCGTCAATTTAGCCCCGAGACAGATCTTTCGTCGGTGTAGTATATTGAAAATTACAAACATGAAGACTTCATGATCTGCAAATAGTGTATGAGATTGCTGCAACATCCATCTCATATGCCCTTCCTAACTCAACTTCTTTGTTCTTCGCACTTCGCTGAACCCTCCTTTCCCAAACGGAAAGACCTTTGGGAAGGCTTTATAAACATGGTCGATCTCATATTCATTCGCAAATGTGTCGCCGCTATGAGGGATGCATACTAGATCACGGACCCTATTAGCGAGGTCGTCGACCCCATATAAATGAGTGGGGAAATCGGTCAGTAAGAGTGAGTGCTGAGAGGACCGATGTGGAAGGTAGATGCCATGCAGGGCCTGATTCAACTTGCCTTCGGCAGATATAGTAATGCTGTGCACGTCCAATGCGCCACAGCATTGCATCAGTGGAGTACCAGAGTTTGTTAATCAGCAACTCTGAAAATGGAAAGTATGTAAACCTTACAGTTCAAATTGACATGAATTGTTCAGAGGCTCATCGATATCCATAGCTCCATCAATTTCGTCGTCTTCACTCTCTATAATCACATCGATTAGCCTATAGACATAGACGACAATACACCGACTGAGTCGCCGAGAACATAAGATGGAATACCTTCATCTGGAGCATCGTAGCGCAAGTGCCCAGATGCGTCCTTTTGTGATTCTGAAACGATATTCAGACTCGTATCGACTTCTTCCGGAATACCCTCTTGCGGCAGTTGAGCAAGGGTCAGTTCGTCTAGGACGACTCCACGTAGAGCCCTTTCGATCTTCTCCCGACATACTATGTAGAACCGCAATCTGTCGGCATCAGACTGTCTGATAGGATTGCCTGATAAGAAGACTACTTTGATGAGACCCACAAGTTGACTGGGTGCGAGCGGTAGGCAGTGGAGCACGGTAGCTGGCTCTATCGGATAGGTGAGGATGTGGCCCTTTACTTGACGTTGAGGATGGAACCCATCGGCCGCAGCCGCATGAAAGGACCTGCACTTCTGGATTTGCACTGATATGTGGACTCTGGCGATCAACTTCTCTTCGATCCAAGTGAGGTTGTTCAATGCAGTCGGTACATCGATTCCCGTCCATAATCCATCTCCTAAGGCATAGTCTGGTATGGTACTTTTTTTTGATTGCTGTATAGCATTCCTTACACCCTCTACCCACCACTGGTGCTCCGTAGACCAAATCATCCGATGTCAACAAGCCATTTCGATCTATTGGGACCCCATTGATAGCTGACAATGCGCCTTTATATTTGAACAATGTCATATCCGCCGTATCCGTCACGCTGTGAACTTCATCTTTGAGTAACTCTCGCAATACCTTTAAATCCTTGATGGTGATGCCTGTCATCTCACTGTCGGCGGTGCTCCTTCCACATATAATACATCCACGCCTCCAGCATTTCATGTGGTCCGTCTTAGCCCTGCCTTCATCCACCCACCGCTGGATCTCATTCTCAGAATATGGCCTTGGAAATCCTAAGTCTCTGTCTGCCTCTTCACTGCACCTGATTGAACCTGGCGGCGGACTTGGTGACTCTATATAAGGGACGTTCTCAAAAGCTCATCGTCGAGTACGTACACCGCGATGAGTCCTGCAAAGCGTGTGATTCAAGTACACTGCTTGCGCTTCGCACTTACCTCCCTCAACTCTGTTTGCCCTCACTCTAAGATAGATGAATTGACATCGTGTCATCTCTCAACGACTGAGTCCAACTCAAGTTATAATGATCTGTGGGCAGGCTCTTGTAATTTGTCGCGGAACGGGAAATCACATTGATCCGTATGTGTATAGATTGCAATATGACTCGTTGCACCTCATACCGACCTCTAATCTCTAACCACCAATTCCATACGAGTTATTCGACACCTGCTTGTTGTGTACTGGCAATTCTCGTCAAGGCGTCCCTTGTGCGGAAGCCCGCAACGATGGCTGATGGCAACGGAACTATGGTTAAGTATTGATGCGCCAAACAAGCCACTCTAATATTAGTAACGGTGATACAAGGGCGTTACAGAGATGTCTATGATTTCATTTGCACCACATTAAGACCTGACACAATGTCTCCTCCATAAGATGGCGGCGGTGGACACGCGCCGACACATGTTTGTGGATGTACACAGACAATTGGCCCACCTATCCTTCCTGTCCATATCTAAATAGTCGATTGATGACCGACCTGATTGGAAGGACACAGACTTTCTTCACTCTTAAAACAGCACACAAGACGTCTTCTTTCAGGCTTGGCGGAGAGGTCCCTCTCAGCCACATGAGTCAATGGCGTAGGATCATCCAGCGCCGTTGCAACGTGGATAGACTTCGCCACATGGCCTACACCGACCTGTTGCATCTGGCCGCAGCAAAAGGAAATGCTATAGGCCCTGCCTTTTGTTCTCCACAAGTGTGGTATAAAACGAGGCTCCTCATCAACCGCGCTGTGCTCGGCGAAAGAGAACACAGTTGTCTGAATGCATGGTATGTATTACTTTCCATTTCGCTAACGACTCTCTGCAAGTGATGGCTACAAAAGGAATGAAACGGACTCTAGCGCCTACAGCACCCTCTACTCCTCCTACTAGTCCGCCTACTGCAGTTAAGAGAGTGCAGCTGACTTATACCTCAACTAACGAAGCCCTACAAGAACTCAATGCCGCAAGAGAGGAAGCCAGTCTAGTGCACATAACTGACTCTAGAACAATGCCCGAGTTGGTCGAAGCGGCACCAAAGGGCAAGGGTCGCTACAAAGTGCCGTGGGGTGGCAAGACCAAGTCATTTATGATGATTGGGATGGTATCAGCTTATGATGTAATGATCAAGAAAGAGGTGAATATCTGTTCATATAGAGACCAGGCTAACGACTCAAGGCAGATACCTTCATCGAGAAGCTCATGCGAGAGATACAATCTATTTGACTTTCAGCTCGGCGCACTTCTTTGAGACTCTCTTTAAAGGCGCCTTTACACAACTAGACTCTTTTCTTCGCAACAACCTAATTTCAAGTCGATCAGTAGATGGATTTCGCCCTTTGATGAAGGGGATCCGACGACGGTGACGATCATTTATCCCCTCTATAAAAGAGGCGATGGCAAAATGGGAGGTGCAAAGCTTGGCGGAATGATCCCTGTTAAGCCCCTCGTTGTCCAAGCCCCGCCTATAGATGGGTCGATGACAGGCCGGCCGATCAAGTGGGACACAGTGGAAGTCAGCAGCCTTCTTTGCGTTAGGGTAATGTCTCTAACCTCTACACCGTATCTGACTTTCGTAATAGTTTGAAGTCACTGTCTTCAAAGCGATCAAAGGAGACTACGCGAGTTGGAATTTGGAAGCGCTTGAGTGTGGCCTCATGCACTCCCCTATCGGCGATGTCGAGTCCAGTTTGAAAGCCGATCCGATGGATTCGGAGACGCTTGACGATGACAGCACTTCCACAGCGATGTCGATGTGGTAGGTCTATGATACAGCCTGAGCTCGCAGTTCGCAGTCTTGGTCTTCAATTTGCTTTCGTCTCTTGTCATCGGTATCAACGGTATGCGTTACATCCTTTGCGAGATCTCCACTGCGTATCGTCATTGTCGTGTTTGGGTCCCTCTTCTATATACATTTCAGTATGTTGTAATCTCTGCTGTACATAGGAAAGTAGTGAATTTAAGTCTGGTTCATGGAGGTGTCACTGCAAATAAGCGATCATCTCTAATTATCGCATCAATGACTATTGACAGAACATTAGTACACGATGTCACGCACTGGGAAGACACAGATCTACTACTTGCTAACACGAAAGAAAAAGTAAGAAAGAAAAGCTGAGCCTTAAAAGGTTTTCTCGAGCCATTCAAATATTGAATACGTGGTAGAGAATACGATGACGAACCTCTCCGGACCACTGTATTCGTTGATGAAGTGCAACAACATCCACGGTCGAATGAAGACGATATCGCCACTTTGATAGAGAATAATAATCCCCAATTCTGGAATGACTAGATTCCCGTTCGTGTAGTTGCCGACGACAGCCATTGCAACCCAGCCTTTGGGGGGGTCGGTGATATCGTAATGAGGCGTAGTGAACATGTTGATAACGAGGTAGTGTCCCACAAAACAGTGGCAGTCCTCGGGATCCAAATCTTTTAAAAGTGGTATGTGTGATGCCGCCAACCGATACACTTCTCTGTACTTGCTCCATGTGTAGGGATCGATGGAGGCAAATAGAAGGGACACGCATGTTGCCAGATTTTGCACCACTTGCGATTTGCGGAACGCTATTGCAGCAGCTGTCTTTTTTGCAGATTTCCCCAGGAAGTCCGGCGCCACGCCTACGGCTTTCGTATGGAATGTCTTTGTTGGTGATGGTAAGCCAATCGAATAACACCAGACACTGCACCCTGGCCCAGTCGTACTTTCCATTCCTCATAGTTCGTGGATCGTTTCTCGGAAGCCGCAGGTTTCGACGGGGTATAATCCTTGATGAGGTCGCGAAATACTTACATGACATCGGTTTGCAATGTTGAGTTGAGGAAGTGTGGGCAATAATGGACCAGCTTCTCCCCTTCGATGTCGTACCATACTGCCTTGTGATGAGGGTCGACAGTTTCACAGTCTGATTGCGCTATATCGACAGGTGTATTTCACTGTGAATGTGAATGAGGGTATTTCTGCAATGTATGACGCATCGAGAACTGTGCGTGACGGTGGACTTCGAGATACCGAGTGGTGTGTCTTGGAACTTCGCTGGTAAGACCGACCGTGCTGACAGGTTGGTTGCGCCGGTAGAAATATTAATACGCTTCGATATTTTTGGACGTAAAGCCCTGAAACCAAGCTTCATCACTTGCCTTCCAAGGTCCCAAGTCGCTGGCGTTCTCCATTCTCAGAGCCGTTTATAGAAGCAGTGGAAATATGCTCCACACAGTACACGATGTGTACACACGTCAGAAATATGCTCTGAGTGGCTCCAACAGACAAGAGTATACCTAGGCAATCACATGAGTTCGCGAACCAGTCTGACACCGCTATACTGAAGCAGTGGAAATATGCTCCACACAGTACGCACTACTAATGCAATGCGCACACACGTCAGAAATATGCTTTGAGTGACTCCAATAAAAGACGGTGGACTGCTGCAAAGACACGAGTTTGCGAGGCACAGAGAAATAACCACCAGGTGTGTATATGTGTCTGAAACGGAAAAAAAAACGGGGGTGTGACTAGGCTTTATAGGGGCGCACTAGGAATCCCTCATTATTAGTAGCAGGGGAAGGATGTGCGCTTGTCCAGAGAGGATTGGCACTTGCCGCCGCTCCGCAAAGTCAACTTTTGACTAAGATCAACAAGCCACAGATCCATTCACAGACCTAGTACGTATATGGGAGTGGTGGCAAAATGTTCAGCGGATCATATTGTATGAAATGTTTGTGAATGACAATTTTGCAGCGACAATTGGTATAGATATTCTAGACACGAGGGTGGAAACCGTCCAAAATGTGACTCTTAACACAAGACAGAGTCAGATCCCACAGGATTGATGTCAAACAAAGTGTACAAAATCCAAGGGGAATATGTTCTTGACGTTGTATTAAGTTTTGGAGTTGCTAGAAGGGGCTACCGGCCCGCAGGGGCACCCGCCTGGAGGCATTATAATTTTGAAAGTGCCCTACATTGACATCGCACAGTATCGTGTCCGTAGATTTTTGGGTCAAACGAAGTATACCATGGCCAAGAGAAATATGTTCTTGATGTTCTACCAAATTGTAGGGTCCACAGAGGTTCTTGGTGGCTCTCACTACTGGCGGGAGTTGACATGCGATTACGGCGGTTTCGTCGGCTCTGCCCCCCCCCAAAATGGACGACCGGATCCAAGGGTCACGTGTTGGATCCGGTTGACCCCAAAACCGCCGTAATCGCACTTCACTTTGGACGTTGAGTGCTCGCGCACTTTTCATCGGACCCTCGTGGTTTTTGCGTTGATCCATCTCGCTGGTTTCCTCTACTGATCGCGCTTTTTTCATCGACCCCCCGCGCTTTTCTCGTGCATTCCTCGCCCTTTTTCCGCGGGGTATCTCAATTTTTTTTGTCCCATGCGACTCGGGGCGCCATATTAACTTGATCCCATGCGACTCGGGGTGCCATATAATAGGAATTTTCTCACCCACGCAGGTCTCGGAGACCGCCCCCGGCGCTTATTAAATACCTAGGGTAGGGTTTACACCGCCGCCGGAATAGGGCAACCCATGACATGTGAAACCCAAAACAAGAACGGATGTTGAGCGACTCCCGATGCTTGAAAGTCTATCAGGTCTTCTACCATCGAGTATCCCCGTCATCGATGTTCCAGAACTAGTCAAGTCGTCCTGGAATTCGTTCACGGAAAGAAAACTGCTGGTTCAGAATTCACTAGCTGAAGTATCCTCCAAATCCGCTTTGGCTGATCACAACACCAGGTTATTAACGAGCAAAGATCTATTCGTGCGAGCAGGCGGCACAAGAAATTCTCTCAAATTGCGCTCGAGAATGCGACGTCGTATGAGGACTGGGCTCGAGCGGCTTTAGACCTTGATGCCCTTGAAGGTGGATTTTATTGGATCCACGCTAACGGCGATTAGGGAGAGATGCTTGGAAAGAGGATCCCAGCTCTCCAGCCTATGATTTTAAGCTTCTGGGCCAGCGGCTCAGCCAGCTTCGGGAAGCACGGCTCGCGGGAGATCTCCCTCGTGTGCTATTTCTCCTTCGAATCTCACTCACACGAAATTTTGCCCACGCTGGAAACCCGGAGGTGTGCTACTGGCGTTATCTGTATGACAGGCTGATCAAGTAGTTGTATGCTTATACCAACATCGGAACCAAAAAACTTGTTGAAGACTATATTTCAGAAGTTGAAGAGTCACTCCACTTCCTATTAAGGACGGATAGCCCCGTGGTTTCGGATGCCCATAAACTGGATCAATTAACATGTCTCCGGCAGGTAAGCCCTCTTCATTCTGTTCTCACTACACAGGCTTATGGCCGGACTGCATTGCTGCTTTCAGGTGGCGGTACATTAGGAATGAATCATGTCGGGGTCCTAGCTGCCCTGATGGAGAAGAAGATGCTCCCTCGAATCATCAGTGGCACCAGCGCTGGCTCGATTGTTGCTGGGGTTTGTTGCACTAGGATAGACGAAGAGCTTCCACAACTGCTTAACGACTTTATTCACGGCGACCTGAATGTATTTCAGGACTCTACGAATCCAGAGACGATCTATGTTCACATTGCAAGGCTATTAAAAATAGGTCGCTTCATCATCTATACTTTGCTGATAACTACAGGTGTTTGGTCAGACATTTCCCATTTGAAAAGAGTGATGCAATCACTACTCGGAGACTTGACGTTTCAGGAAGCATACGTGAGGCATCATATTATTTTCCTAACAGTAGAATCGCACCCGACGTATCTTGAACATCACAGTATCTAGCGCTAGCATGTACGAGCTGCCGAGACTGTTAAACTATCTCACAGCGCCGAACGTTTTAATCTGGAGTGCAATTGCGGCTTCATGTTCCGTTCCTTTCATATTCTCAGCATCTGAGATCCTGGCAAAGGATCCCAAGACGGGCCAACCCCAGCCTTGGAATGCTTCACCTCAACGCTGGATTGATGGTTCTGTGGATAACGATTTGCCGATGGCGAAGCTTTCGGAACTTTTCAATGTGAATCATTTCATTGTTAGTCAAGTAAACCCGCACATCGTCCCTTTCCTTGAGAAAAGCGGAATTGTTCACAACCGTTTTCATGGCTCAGGAAAAGCCGAAAGCCAAGAGGCGGCCAATCAAACGAGTGGTGGATACACGGGTACAGCAATAAACCTAGCTGTTGGCGAGATTATGCATCGAATGCATATGTTATCAGAGCTTGGAATATTTCCTGTTCTTTGCACCAAAGTGCAAGTAATACCTAGACAGACAAATCGAGCTAATCTTAGTTAATGCTCTCTCAACGATACAGTGGAGACATTACCATTGTCCCCGATATATCCTACACCGATTATCCCGCCCTCATGTCCAATCCTACACCAGAGTTTCTCGTTGAAGCCAGATTGCGCGGAGAAAGAGCTACTTGGCCCAGTACACTACCGTTTGATCTTGTCTGATTTAATAGAACTAAGTATCATACATAATCACTGCGCCATCGAACTTGCCATCGACAATGCCTTGTATGCAATGAATGTTAAGATGGTGTTCGGAAACACTCCCAGCCTTCATCATCTCCGACATCGTTCCCATGAGCCTCAAGTCAACCAACGCATATGGGACGCAGACAAACAAAGACCGCAGTCTTATCGCCAATCCTCTGCTACGAAATCGGGTGCAACCCATCCATCTCTTTCTCTGGAGATTACTCCACTCGACGTTGATAACCCAAACATGTCCTCCGAAACGCACCTTCGCTTTTTCCCAACTATCATCGGTAGCCATAGGAGTAGCCCAACAACCCCATCCGAAGAGTCCCGGCATCGAAAGAGGCTGACAGCCTCAATCTCAGGCTACGGAGACGCCGCCGTTGACTGGCAGGGGATGACATTCACAGCCCTCAACACTCAGTCTCCTGGCAGTTCTGAGGATTCAACAGAAACTGCGAATTCGTCGCCAACTAAGCGACATGGTGAAGCGTTCTCCAGTTCTGCAGTTTCGATACCTGGAAACCCAATGTCTGATACACAAGCCCAGCTGTCATCATCTGTCACGCCTCCTTCAACGCCGTCGTTGACAAGCTCTTCCCTAGGATCGCCTACCTTGACATATTCTGCTGCTAGGAATGGGGTAAAGGATGCCAGCGGTACACGACGGATGATGCTAAAACGAAAAAGCTCTTCGTTTTTAAGAACTTCGTCATCGGCGTCTGTTACATCTTCTAATGAGAACGGGTCAAAGGCGTATCATGCTTCGAAGAGCGCATACTAAGCGACCCTTGTGATACCCGGAGCATTGGATGTCTAAGTATGTACATATTTACACAGATATTTGTCGATTACGTAAGGCGTCTTTTAACTTGTAATTTATATATCCCGAAATTTTGCACGCCTCACTTGCAAAACTTTTCATAACGCTTTTTTCGTTGACCAACCTGTCAGGTTGGAGCAGCGCATTGCACGGACAGGGTGTGATTTTCGATCATGTAGTAAGCTTTACACGGTTATCTTGTGCATTCTGTACCTTGCTACCTTTAAAAGCACGCTGGTCAATTCTCTTCCGGGCTCGCCAACAATGGCGCTATGTGCTCGGAAGATACTAATACAGCGGATATTGACATTGAAGGGAATTTTTTCTGCAACGGTCAATTCTATTCTCCGTAGCTCTACGAGCCCTCCCACATGCCAACTGCCCGACCTTCGTAAATCATATAAATTCGCCGCTAGTACCGAACAACTTATTTATCCTTGCCTATACTGTCGATACGTTTTATCGAAGGAAGTTCCCATCCTCGCCCTTGAAAACCGAATCGGGGCACAACATAAACTTCCTTTTTCAACACTCCGTTTTCGCTGAATACGCGAGGGGGCGGGTAATTTAGTGGCTTAGAGTATTGAATCAAAGGCGTTCCCCTGGCGAGTGGCTCGATTTCACGGGCAGAGACTGTTGTCAATGGTATCAGTCGTAGCTTGTGAGTTTTCTGAGACTCTCGTATCTCACTGTACACAATGTAATCTGGTGCCTTTGACAGATCTGCCACTGCCGACTTTGGGTGAACAAAAGCGAATTCCGTGGTAAGTCCTTGCCCTGTAGGAGTAGTCATCGGGAGATATTCGGCTCGCAAAGTAGTCTTCGTATTCGAGCTGGAAGAGTTCGAATCCACCAGATCCGCACGGATAGCAATGCAGTCCAGATAGGCGGCAGTAATGACCTGTTTGATCGTCCTGATTTGAAGTGGAGATGGGGGAGGAAGATTTGCTGTAATCTCCACAGGTGCAACAATCCCCGATAACTGATTATTGACGATACTTGTAATCTGCATTCGGAGTTTACGAATATCTTTCATGGTCTTGACTCTGAGGAAATGTTCCTCGCAGAAGTTGTCTGCAGCGCCGCTAGCTTCGTATGCACCAATTGCGCACAATAGGCGAAGCACATCACACCCGATATCAAGTGCACTGAATTGTTGTCGGGATTCTTCGAACTTTCTTCTCTTGAACCCCGGAATGCCCGATTCACCACTTCCATCTTGGCTGTCTGCAAAGCCGTGTAATTCTTCCAAACCGATAAATGGATCTCCGACCGAGAGACCTGCAACAATGGCAATGAGATAGGGCATATTATCAAATTGTTGTCCCAAAATGATCATCTTCGAATAACGCGGCTGTAGGGGGAAGGCGGACATCGATTGGCCAAGTGGGGTAATGCGATGATCGTGGTCAAGGGCGCCGAGATGCTCGAGAAGCTACATGTAAGTCAACGGCATACAGAGATGCTACCTTTTCAGCTTGCTTGAGGCTTTCACGGTCCGGGGAGGTGGGAAATGGGAAATTGACGACCTTCTCAATGTGCATGCTTTTCATCTGTAGTACGATTCCTAGATCATGATCAGGTGAGAATGCCACGGAATTTACCCTCAATAGGATATTTCAAGATCTCTGGCTCGGAAAACTGGGCAAAATCTCGTTCGAAAACAGCCGAGGAATATAATCGATAACAATGCCCCGGACCTGTTCTTCCAGCTCTGCCAGCTCTCTGGGCGGCACTGGCCTTGCTGATCCATCCGATCTGGAACGATTCCACTCCAGTAGCTTTCTCGTATACGCGCTCTTTGACACGGCCGCAATCGACAACGTACTTGATACCAGGAATCGTCAAACTCGTTTCAGCGATATTTGTGGCCACCACACACAGCCTAGAGCCTTCCGGAACAGGCTGGAATACCTTCAGTTGATCTGCTACAGGAAGTAGCGAGAAGAGAGGGAGAACATGCAGAGGTTCTGCCTCCAGACTCAAACTCTCGTCTACTAAATCTTCAAATTCAGACTCATCAGAGACAGAAGCATTTGAGTCGTTCTCAGAAAACTCCTCTTCTTCGACATACTCATTGTCTTGCTCGATCTCGACATCTTCGGTCTCCATGTCCATTTGTTTGACTAAACATTTAACACGGGGTTCCAATATTCTCTCATCTGATCGTTCCATCGTCCTTGACGGAAATTGTGCCCGCAATTTAGTACATACGTCCCGAATTTCCTCCTGACCGGTAAGGAATACAAGTATGCCTCCAGGAGGCAATTTTTGGTGTATCTTTGAAATCTTTTTGAGGACTTCCTCTATATAGTTTTTCATCGCGGTCCGCTTGCTGAAATGGATAGTAACTGGGAACTGCCGAGCATCTACATTGACGACAGGGGGAGGTTGATTGAATAATATTCTGTTCGCGGTGAAGTCAGTGACACGCATGGTAGCCGACATAATAATCAATTTTAGAGGCTAAGAAATATTAGCTTTCGCATTGGAGCGTTCCGTACCTTCACCGCGGAGTCCTTTTCGCTGCTCATCTCACGGCGCAATTTGACAACTCGGCTCAAAACCCCTACCAGAACGTCGGTATTTATGCTTCGTTCATGGGCTTCGTCCACTATGATTGCAGAATACTTACTGAGGAGTAAGTCCAGAGCAACCTCCCGTAAAAGAACGCCATCAGTCATGAATTTAATCGAAGTGTTGGCATTAACGGTAGCGTCAAAACGAATCTTAATGGTAAGCAAAGGAGAAGACAAGAGAATTACCTGATAGCCAACTCGTTTCTCGTAAGGAGGCCCAAGCTCTTCGGCCACCCTGGAAGCCATGCTAACAGCGGCTACCCGCCTTGGCTGCGTGATGCCGATCATCCCTGGTCGTTCGCTTCCAGCAGATCCGTAACCAGCTTCGAAGAGAAATTGTGGAAGCTGAGTGGTTTTCCCAGATCCCGTTTCGCCACAGATGATTAGGCAATCGTTATTACCAAGTGTTTCCATTATTTGTTGTTCTTCGGAGATGATCGGCAACGAAAGTCTTGACTCCTGTATCTGTGGCCTCCTTTTAATGGGAATAAAGAAGGACTACGATTAATTCGAAATTGTGAAGAATGTACAGGTATTGATTTTTGAACTTTGGCAAGGTCGGTTGTATATATATCGGCAGTTAAAGCTTTTTGGTTTTTGAGATCTGGAGGCAGCTGTGGAAGGCTGGAGATATTTGAAACAGAACTTCCAAGTCCAGATTGCTCTCTAGCCCACTCTTTGAACTCCTTCGCTCTCGTCTGCCTGTCACCTGCATCTTCATCTTCAGAAGAATTATCGCCCGAGCTTTCTGATATGAAGTCGATCTCTTCAGTGGGCGCAGTTAGTGGGACAGCTGCAGCTCCAGAGTTTTGAGTGTGATCGCTGGTACCGACATCAGGTTCAAGTTCATCTCGATCCGAAAAGCCACTCCATTCACTTAACTCGCTTTCGCTCTCGCTTTCCAAAGACATTTCGGACTCGGGATCCTCAGATTTTTCAACACCAAGGAGATTGCGTTTATCTCCAAGTCGTTCTCTCCAGCTTAACCTACTACTCTTTGCTCGTCTCACCACATTCGACGCTTTGCCGTCCTCTTGTCCTTTACCCCCCTTTAGAGCGGATCCCACCATGGGTTTATTGATATCCTCGGAGAGTGCCTGCTGCGCATGGCCGTCAAGGATTGAACTCGATGTCAAATTCACGGAAATATCATCGATGACACCGACCGCCGCATCTTCCTCTTCAGAGCTTAAGGTATCCCATTGTCCGTTCCTGCTCTTTTCTGATTTGGCTTTTTTCGCCTGCCCTATAGTTTTTGTACTCCGGAGAGAAGAGGTATCGACAACACGCTCACTATACAACGTCAGCTCAGCAAACCGCATTGACAGCTTCAGGAGAGAGCGTACCTTAATTTCTTAATAAGAGCAGCGGCTTCCTCCTTTCTCAGTTTGTTTTCCTGCCCTGTTTCAGTTCAGAAATGCAATGTCCATTACAATGTATTTATCTAAGCGCTTTCGCTTTTTGCCTGTCAGCTTGCGGCCTTCTGGGGCACTCTAAGAGAATTAGTGCGCCGTGAGTGAGAGGTTACTTGAGACGGAGCCGCTTGGTTTCTGACAGGAGGCTTCGCAGGAAGAACCTCAACATTTGTGTCGAGCGGCAGATTTCTTTTCTTTTTTCTTGCATCGTCGGCTGTTGTGTCATCTCCCTTTCTTTTCCGTGCCATCCTGGCGTCAATTCGTGCGATCGATGGAGGTCGAAGATGTCGATCCAAAATTTTGATGCCACAATTCTCATTGGTGCTCGTCGGTCACTTCTAGAATCTCGGCGTAATCTCGTGTCAAACGCACAACTACTCGGCAGCCCACGATGCTACGATTGCCTTGGACCATCGCAGCGCCTCATCATTAGGAACAATATCGTCCACCCAGAGGTATTGCATTTAATCCCTACTGGTCGAGAATTGCGGCACTTCTGCTCCTGGTTCGCCATCCGTAGGCGACCCAAGCCGGCCCCTTTCGGCAACCCTCTTTTTGGTGTTTAACACGAGTCGCCGGCAATAACTCCGAAAGCAAAAGCAATGACCACGATACAGAAAAAGACAAGTCCCCCAATTCCGAGAGCCGCCTCCACGTCGAAACGGGACATGCTTGGCTTGCTCAACACCACATATCCCCGCCATGAGATCACCCTATTTAGCTGTGAGGGAATGACACTTAGATGAACCACGACAGAGCACAACTTACTGACTTACGGCAGAACCTTCGCTGGCTATAGCCGTGGATAAGATAGCAGAAGAGCTTATAAAAGTCAATAATTTCAATTGCATCACGTTTCAATTCAATGCAGGCTGCCTGTGGGTTATATCAATGATTAAATTTGAGAAGTTTTGAGACTTCTTATTCAGAGACTCCGCAGAAGTAGTCAACTACGCGAATTCTGGGATAGAGAGTCTCATGTTCTCGCCGTACTACCTCCAAATATGTGGCTTTCCTTGCCTAAAATTGCGTCTCCGGCATCCGCAGATTCTGAAAAGTCCAGACACGAGAATCGCAATAGAGAAATACTTGCCATTTTCCAATGTCGAAGTTTTCTGACTCTGGGGATATAGCATTTGTCGTCGTCGCTAACGGGACCGTCCCCACCGTAACGGCTTTTCCGCAGGTCGCCCCCGATCTGTGGCTTGGACCGGCCGATTGATCTATTTTCGGGTCAGATTGAATACTAAAGAGCCCCCCCTGCGGCCCATAGCAATTCCCCGAAGGTTGTCCATTAATAGCACATACCGCCAACATGAAAGCCCACGTTCCGAAACTGGTTTGACCCTCCATCCAGCGGAACTCGCTCATAACTTCTGGATCATCAGAGCACGCAATATTGTTCAGTGAGCTCAACTAGTGCAGAAATAGAACTAAATATATTCCAGCTTCAGCACGGGAAGAACTATTTGCTCTTTCTTTTGTTGATCCACGGCCGTCCTAGAAGTGGGGTGAAGCGATTTCCTGTGAATGAGACACTATAGTCAAATAGGGCAATACCAAAAGAATGAAGATAGAGCCACAACGATAATCAATCCGAGCTATCGACTAACATTATATCAATCATGAAATTGAGGGACTTACAGTACATGATCAGCCACTTTGGCATACGCCTTCAACCCAACACTGATATACTCTAGTGCTGCCTTGGACCCATAGCCTTCCCCAATGGGTTCCACACCCCAGTCCAAGTGTCTCCGCTAAGCCATTCCCTCGAATAATAGTACTTGACGAGATCATCTGTAATACGAGATCCGTTACTCGGAAGCCGCTAGCTCCAGCGCCTGTCGCATACATGTTCGCTTCATATAATCACTTGTATTCTCCCAACTCATGGAATACAAAAATTCAAAAATTTCGCCAGCAAAAGAAACTCGATATGGCTGAAGCGATGTTTCCAAAAATCTAGCTAACGTTGCGGTGCGTGAATTGTAGCATTGGCTGATCGATCGGTCTCCACTTTCTGCTTCTTCAACTTCTGAGAAGATTTGAAGGCACATGTCCAAATCATCCGTAAGAGCGAAAGACACAGGGTCATAGCCGATCAAGGGGACCGTTCCGCACTCGTCCCAGTCGATAACAGCCACGATCCTGAGCCCTTTGATGAGAATGTTGCGTAATTTGAAGTCATGATGTTGAAGACAAAACTGCGGGCCGAGTATTTCTGAATCCAGGAGTCGTACACACTGTAAATGCAAAAATGCGGTGAATAGATCTTTCTCTGATGCCGAGGCATTTTTCCAAGTCCAACTTTCCGGTAGTGTTAAAATTGCAGTATCCATAGATGACATTGCATCTTTCCAGTAACGACTTGCGAGCGTTCTGTAGTAATCGTGTGCGCTGCTGAAAGGCCCATATTGCGTGCCGTTCCAACTGAACTTTGGGCCAAGTAGAACGTTGGGGTCAGGTGTAGTCGACATGCTGCCGATTTGATCGAATCGAAGTTTCGAGAGTTCATACGAGATACGACAAATCTGCTTATAGACATTCGTGAGTTGTTGAGTATCGCAAGGGTCGAAGTTGGAGAAAGGGATCGGTACTCCATCAATGAAATCCATGACGATGAAGGGCGCGTCGAGAGGGTTATCGTGACTGGAGTCATGGAAATGTACTCGTGGTGCAGGGATTGTTGTATGACTTGAGATGTATTCCATCGTCTTTACAGTACTCTCAATCCTACTTGAGGTCATTATAGAGTCCATCGTGTTTCCTGAGGGACACCTTATTCGTAGGGGCCAATAGATATCATCTTCGAAGACAATAGGAAAGGAAACACAGAAGCTACCGAACGAGGATTTTGACAAATCGACTGCGCAGGGAATATGGTTACGTAGCAGAGACGCGCGTTTCGTAATGGTCTCAAAGACTGCTGCGCCGAGCGAAACCAGTTTGCGGATATAGGGAGCATTAGGTTCGTCGTCCGTTATTCGGTTTGGACAATACCAGACATCTTGGTTCATAAGACATCGTGGTATGCTAGATTCAGGTATAGCCGACATCGTTTAGACACCAATCCTTCGTGACTGAGAATGACGTGAGTAAAATTATTATTCCCGAATACGAAAAAAGATGCTAGTCAGGGCACCCACTCAGGCACCAGATTAGCTAATTATCTTCATATCCCACGATCAGTTAAATACACCCCAATTCGCTTGCAAGTGGGCGCTGCATCTCGGCAGTTGAGGCGGCACCCCCGCGAAAGCTTCCGGCTATTCTCGAATTCCTCAGACATGGGCATCGTCAAACCAGGAGACAGAATTCTGGTACAATTCGCAAAGAACGAGCTTATTTAGGTTACTGGACCATCGGGATATCTTGGCGCACATGTGCTTGATCAACTTCTTGCGAAAGGATATCGCGTTCGCGGGACTGTCCGCTCGCAACGAAAAGTGGATCAAATTCGACGAAAATATCCCAATGCTAAAGAGCAATTAGAACTGTTTGTTGTTGAAGATATGCAAGTGGACGGGGCTTTTGATGGGCTGTTGAATGGTCACACATTTACCAACCGATTTCGCTGAGAGTAGACGTTCAGGGGATTTGCCATGTTGCTAGTCCGTTCCATTTCAAGCCTCAGGACAATGAAAGGGATCTTTTGCTGCCGGCAATAAAAGGCACGACAAGTATCCTTACATCGGCGCTGAATGTTCCGTCTCTGAAAAGAGTTGTGATCACCTCAACCATGGCCACTATATCCCATATTGGCAAGGGTGTTTGGCCCGGTAAAGTCTACAATGTATAACTTGTCCTTGCCTTTCTTATCGTTAGGAAGAGGACTACAATCCCGCAACCTGGGAAGAATGTATAGGCAACCCGGATGCGCATTTTGTGTATACCGCTGGCAAAACATTCGCAGAACGAGAAACATGGAAGTTCGTTGAACAACATAAACCGAACTGGGATGTCATCACGATCCACCCTGCGCTTATAATCGGACCGTTCCTTCATCATGTGGATAATTTCTCCGATTTGAATGAAAGTGTCCGGCAAAGTTATGATAATCTGTTTAAACCAGGCGAGGATATTCCACCTACGCAAGTTCAATTCTGGGTATGCCTTGGAAACTTTTGTGCTGAGATAGACGGATGTGAGAGACACGGCGAAGGCGCATGTGGTTGCTTTAGAAAATCCAGAGGCTAAAGGTCGTTATCTTACGGTTTCATCGGAAAAATTCACTTGGAAGAAGGTTCGATCTCAGATAATGTTGACTGATTAATAAAGGCGTTCGATGCAATCCGGCAGAGGTTTCCAGACGAGCATATCCCCAAGGGAACAGGGACCTATACTGTTCCGGAGACGGCCACTGTCAATGTCCGGAAAGCCGAGAAAGATATGGGCTTCGGGTGGACCACGTTGGAAAAGTCATTTGGCGATATGGCGGAGCAATTCTACCAGCTAAAGCGGGTAGGCTTTCCTGAGTAGCGGCTGGCAAGGAAGGGCAGCTTCATCACTTTGTAACTTTAAAAGAATGAATAAAATTGTACCGCGTCAACTATGCAGTGCTCTGTTTAGCTTGTGAGTGCAGGTTAACTGCGTTCTGCTCAACGGCCGTTACCGGGCTAAGCCAAAGCTATAGCTAGAGCTCGGTAAGGATTTGGCACCGCGGCCGTACACGGCATAACGATATCAGATTGGCATATTTAGCTCATTACGAATTATCAGATCGCTCGGAGTGTCGTTATTTGACGGTGCTCCCCACGACGTTTAATTTGTGGAATCGTATGTTCCACGCGAGCCATTTACGGGTTCCATACAGGAGCCAAATAGCCGGAAAATGTTTGCCGAAGACACACAAAGGCCAGAAATTCGGCTTAACCGCGATCCGGCTTGGCACTCGGCGGAAGTCTCGCTAATATAGCTGTGTTGCCAGGGACACCTTGCGCAAACGAATATGACTGATTGGACGGGATTGTCCTTGGAGGTGTCCAAGCGCGTCCGAAATTCTCCGATGAGGTGGTCTGAGCGGCACGAGTGGCCACGGCGATCGAAACGGGCGGTGCACAGGCCGTTCATTTGCCGGCCAAATTAAATGGTGGGCAAAAATCATACGATTGCCACCCAATCGCTGGTTGACAGAGCGGGCCTCAACGCAAAAGCGTGCGATCTGATAAGATGAGCGACACCGAAAATAATTGTCTCAAACAACGTTTATATACGCTGTCGACACCCCGTCATCTGCGCCCGCTCGCTCGTCGCTCTCCGTCGTCACCCATCCACCGAGGCTCGCTGCGCAACGATGACAATCCAGCCGCCTTCCTTCCTGAATTTCGGCCGTCCCCGAAAGGACGTCGCTGTGGCCGATGACTCTGCACGTCAATCCGAGGCAACTGCAGCCGACGGAGAGAAGTCTGTGTCGCCTGTTGCAGATAGGACTCCCAGCGTGTCTTCCTTCAACACAGACGAGAAGCAGACCTTCGGTGTTGCAAAGGTCGAGGCCATCACTTCCGTATGGACCAAGAAAGCACTGATTGTTCTCTATGTCTTGTAATTTACCCAGCTCAATGTGGGACTGACCTGAAGTATCTTCCTTGTCTTCTTCATCAACTCAATGCAACAGCAGACGACAGGGCAGTTCCTACCATATGTCACAAGTGCCTTCAGTCTTCATTCCCTGATTCCCGTCATCGGGATCGTCTCCAACATTACCACGGGTGTCATGAAGCCCCCTCTTGCGAAAATTCTCGATGTCTTCGGTCGATTTGAAGGCTTAGCCATTTCTCTTCTATTCAGTGTCTTGGGCCTCGTCCTGATGGCCTCTTGCACCTCCGTCCAAATTTATGCCGCTGCCAATATCTTTTATTGGGTCGGATACAAGTTAGTTCCCACGATGGCACGACTGACTCTAGTGGGATGTTCTTCACCCTCGAGATCATCATTGCCGATTCATCATCCCTTCCCAACAGAGCTTTGATGTTCGCATTCGCCACTTCTCCCTTTATCATCAATGTCTGGACCGGTCCCGAAATCGCACAGAGCTTTTTCAATATGTACCCTCCCGCCGAGACGACTGTCGGATGGAGATGGGGTCACGGCATTTGGGCAATCATCTTACCCGTTGTCACTGCCCCGGTTCTTGCAGTCCTTTTCCTGAATCAGCGCAAAGCAAAACGATCGGGAATTTATCCCCAGCCTCGCTGGGCTGGACGGCCATTCACTCAGTTCTTGAAAGAGATGTTCTTTGAGCTGGACATCATCGGATTGATCTTTGTAACTGCTGGGTTTGCCTTGGTATTATTGGCCGTTACTTTGGCTGGTTATCAAAGCGGGACTTGGAGAACGGCAAAGATCATTGTTATGCTGATTATTGGAGTCTTATCTCTCGTTGCGGCCTGTGTTTGGGAATACAAGTTTGCAGAATACCCTCTGCTGAGATGGAGTCTCATCAAAGACCGCACTGTTGCATGTGCGTGCGGCATTGGTTTCCTCTTCTGGGTCACGTTCTATTGCTGGGATGGATGTATTGCCCAAAAACTATTTTGCTGACGTAGACTATACTTCATTCCTGCAGGTTGTCCATTTCAGGAGTGTCCGCGCGGCGGGATATCTCTTGAACACTTATTCCTTCGGCTCATGTATCACGGGCATCGTTCTTGGCTTCATCATCAAATACACTGGCCGCTATAAGATCTGGGCGATCATCGGCGTTCCAATCTACATCCTCGGAACTGGTAACTGCGCTCTTACTGGATTTTCCTAATAACAGGTTTAATGATCCACTTCCGAGGCCCCGAATACAACCAAGGGTATCTCATCATGTGTCAGATCTTCGTCGCCGTCGGTGGCGGTACAATGGCCCTCATGACTCAATTGGCCGTAATGGCAGTCGTCTCCCACCAGGACACGGCAGCAGTTCTCGCCGTCCTGGGCACAGTAACCTCGATTGGCGGAGCTGTCGGTCTCGCCATCTCAGGAGCCATATGGACCAACACCCTGCCTGAACAACTGGCCCAAAATCTCCCACCAAGTATCCAGAATCAATCTGCCACCATCTTTGGTAGTTTGACTCAACAATTGAGCTACCCGAGAGGAAGTCCTGAGCGCGATGGCATTATTGAGAGTTATGTTTATTTGCAGAAGGTGCTTTGTATTGCTGCGACGGCGATTAGTGTAGGAAGTTTGATACTGGTGTTTGGACTGAGGGACGTGAATCTCAAGCAAGCAAGGCAACCTGTCAAGGGACTAGTCGTTTAGGAAGAGAAGCAGGGATTATTGTAGTATATGATATCTAGGAACAATTTTAAGATATATAACTAGGCCTTGGATATCTGACATACTCAACGGAATGTTGATTCTGTAAACCCAGAATACTCGGACATAGTTCACT
>Ga0302179_10000690_pt1 | contig 21758 bp, 28 predicted proteins | sample I_Palsa_E3_1_FD_198788 | JGI IMG/M metagenome (GOLD analysis project Ga0302179, IMG submission 198788) | Peat permafrost microbial communities from Stordalen Mire near Abisko, Sweden - I_Palsa_E3_1 | ecosystem: Environmental > Terrestrial > Soil > Palsa > Peat permafrost | place: Sweden...
TCGTCACAGAATGCAGCTGCACTTGTTTCAAATCCACTTAATGCATTAATTGATTTCGGATCCGGGAATTTCTTGATATCATTTGCAAGGACTATAAAATTAGTCATCTCAAATTGTTGGGGGAAACCATCTCTTCCTAGTCCAGACAGGTGACTTCCTAACGCTCGTAGGGAGAGGGAATCCTTCGCGTCATCATACAATCGGAATTCGGCGATATAATCACGGATATCATCCTCGAGGCTTAACTTCCCCTGATTCTGCTGCACCAATGCTTCAAGGACAGTAAAAACCTGCCGCCCGCATTAGGCAATTTCAAGCGGGTAAAAATAAATACCTTGGTTATACTGGCGACTCTCCAAATGGTGTCTGAGCCAACTTTTCTATCATCGTCTGCTGCGGAGACATTACTTCGGATCCGTCCGTGCGACCACTCCAGGAGCGTCTGTCCGCCGTGCACCACTGCGATAACGGCGCTATCTGTTTCGCCGAGTTTGTCGTGTAATATTTCCGAGAGCTCCTGTTCAGCTGCTCTGAGACGGGTGTCGTTTGGAAGGAGCGGGTGACGGCTGATTGGGTCGAGTGGGAGACTTGCGGGGCATTCGTCAGACAACGCTGTTTCCGAGGATGGGGGACCGGCCAAATGGAGGCCGAGAAGGATCCCTAGCACAACTGACATCAGCTTGAAGCATAGTTGGATGCGTTACAGAGAACAATTGACCATGCCAAGGGCCGTCGAGGGACAGATCGAGGCGGTTCGAGCTTCTTTTCGTCCATGGACGTGAAAGCCTTGACAGGAAACCACTGACGCAGATCCTCAGGAATCACGACTGATTAAAGGCACATTGTTTCGCATACGTAAATAAATAAATATTTACTTCGAAATTATTTAAGGTTTCCCCAGTGCATGTGCGAAGAACGTTGGCCGGACTAGCGGGACGCCCTAGTGCTTGTTCCTCTTTCGTGGAGATTATGCGAAACATGCACAGCCTCGTGGATAACCAAACCGCCAGGCCTCGAGAAGGTTGCTTCTGCTAGAACCAGCCAGCGCTCGCCCGGAAAATGGCCGGTCCGTGTATAAATAAGCGGCATTGGCTGATTGGTGGGGTAAAAGAAGGTTCGGACAGCCTATTGGATTAGGGATATCGCCATCGCCCATCAAAATCAGCTGAGCAATCTGATTTATAACAAGGCCTTTCCCCTGCTTGTACAACAGTTGTCCCTCCTATCGCAACACCCATCTCTGGCGACATGGACAGAGTCTCCTACTTTGTTGTCGATAATCTTCACTGTCCGAGTTGTATCTTCACCGTCAAGTCGACTCTCAACGATGAGCTGGCCATCCCCGCAACGAACGTACACATCTCCTTGGTGAGCCAGACCATCACGGTCCGTCACAACGAGTCGATCACGACGCTCGTAATCGCCCATGCTCTCGAGAAGGTCGGATTCGAAGTCGAGGTCGACGACAATCATGAACATTCCCATGGAATATCTTGGATGCCCAAACCTCTGGCAGGGAGGAAACGGAAGCGCCGACATCTCGAGGTCTGCAAATCATGCCAGGCCGAGGAAAGCGCAAAGAAGGAGAAACGCTCCTTGATCCCGAGAACCTCCTTCTCCAAATCCGTCAGGTCTGGAAAGTCTGCATTGACGGAGAAAACGCCGCAAACGATCTCAAACACGGGGCCCCTTTCTGCCGACGTCCGGACCGAATTCTCGGTATCAGGAATGACTTGCGCGTCATGTGCAAATGCCATCTCCGAGGGATTCAAGGGGCACAGGGCAAGAGGCATTCTATCGTGCGACGTCAATGTCATGGCAAACTCGGCTACGGTGGTCCACGACAGTACGCGAATAACCGCCGATGAGGTCGCGGTATTGATTGAACAACTTGGGTATGGCGCCGAGGCTGTCAGCAGCACTCCTATGGGTCGCAAACGCGTTACATCGCAAGACTTCGAGACGGACTATCGACTCGAATTTCACATCGGCGGAATGACATGCGCTAGCTGCAGTAACTCTATCACCCGTGGGTTACAGGAGGAACCTTACATCAAAAGTGTCAATATCAACCTTATGGCAAATAGCGGCACGGTGATCTTGAGCAAGAAAGAGGATGCCGATAAAGTCAAAGATGCAGTAGAAACGATGGGATTTACTTGTGATCTTGGGGAAATCGCTCCTCTTCGACCCACTGAAGCGTCTCCCGCAAGTGGCATCAGGCTTGTTCGCATTCGCATCGATGATATGTTTTGCAGGTATCCCTTTTACAAAAAGTGTGCTAACTTCAGTCAATGTCCTAGCACCGTCATTGAAACTATGAAAACCATTCCCGGAATCATTGACTTCACTCCTATTACTCTTGACGATCCGGTCATCATTGTACGATACAAACCATCTCCTCCAGATGTCTCGCTTCGGACAATATTCGCTGCTCTCAAAGCCGAAAATTTCAAGCCTTCCCTCGAGAAAACGCCATCCATTGAGGAAAGATCCCGTCGATTGCAAGCGCGGGAACAGAGAAGTATTCTGATCCGTATCATCGCGGCGGTCATCATCGCCATCCCAACCTTCATCATCGGAATTGTCTATATGGCTCTGATTCCGAACCATTCGCCTTCGATGATGTATTGGGAAACTCCGATCTGGGGTAACGCTTCGCGAGATGTAGTGGCACTGTTCTTCTTGGCGACACCTGTTCAATTTTTCATTGCGGACCATTTTCATCGTCGTGCATTACATGGGCTTATGGCATTATGGAGACGGGGAAGCCGAATACCTATCTGGAAACGATTCCTCAGATTCGGGAGTATGGATTTACTCATCAGTTTGGGTACAACGATTGCATACTTTTCCAGCATTGTGTTGTTGATCATTTCTGCTACTGCCGCCAATCCTACTACATCATACTCAACAACATTCTTTGATACTACGGTATTTCTGACAATGTTCATTTTAGTGGGTATGTCCGTTTATTGATAATTCTAACTTGCAGGACGCTTCCTCGAAGCCTACACCAAGCACAAGGCTGCAGATGCAGTCAGTATGCTCGCTGGTCTTCGTCCTACTGAAGCCATCCTGGACAGCATAGGCGATGAGGAGCGTGTATCTCCGGACATGCTGGAAGTCGGCGATATTGTCAAAGTACCTAACGGATCCACCCCTCCTGGCGACGGTGTCATCATCTCAGGGACTAGCAAATTCGACGAATCCTCCCTTACGGGGGAATCACGCCCCGTGTACAAACAAGTCGGAGACAACGTGTACGTTGGCACAATCAATGCCGGCGGTGTCGTTACTGTCAAACTCGAAGCTATCGGTGGCCAATCCATGCTGGACAAAATCGTTGATATTGTACGTCAAGGTCAGTCGAACCGCGCACCCATTGAACGGTTCGCAGATACTTTAACCGGCTACTTTGTCCCTGTCATTGTATTATTGGCCACCCTTACTTGGATCATCTGGTTATCTCTTGGGTTGACGGGTACCTTGCCTCAACGGTATTTGGATATCGATGAGGGCGGATGGGTGATCTGGTCTCTTCAATTTGCGATTGCCGTATTCGTTGTTGCATGTCCCTGTGGAATCGGTCTGGCCGCCCCAACGGCATGTTACGTCGGCAGTGGTCTCGCTGCAAAATACGGTATCCTCGTACAAGGCGGAGGTGAAGCGTTCCAAGAAGCATCTCTCGTCGACTGCGTTGTTTTCGATAAGACCGGAACATTGACGCAAGGCGGAGACCCCAAGGTCACCGACTCGGAGATTTACTCAAATACTCAAACGCGGGTGTTGGCGATTGCCAACGAACTCGAGAGTGCAAGTACGCATACGCTAGCACTAGCCATTCGATCGTTCTGTGAGAATAAAACATCCGAGTACAAAATGGTTGTGGAACAAATGGAGGAAACTGGCGGACGAGGCATTTTTGGTAAACTGTCCATTGATGGGGAAAACATCGAAGCAATCATTGGCAATGAAATGTGGATGGAGGATCATGAAGCCATCTTCCCTAAAAATTCATCTGGTCTACTTGAGAGCTGGAAGTCACAAGGGAAATCAGTTGTCGTCATGGCTATTCGGACAATCACACCGTCTCCGAAAGACCCGGAGACAGCTTTCCGCATCGTTGCACAATTCGCTGTTTCCGATCCCCTCCGCAAGGAAGCCCCTTTGGTCGTCAGAGAACTCCAAAGACAAGGTATCGCAACCTGGATGATCTCCGGAGACAACGTCACAACCGCGAAGGCTGTTGCCAAAATGGTCGGAATACCTGAATCCCATGTCATCGCAGGAGTATTACCTCACCAAAAGGCCGAGAAAGCCCAGTGGTTACAAAAGACAGCCGGGAAACGCCAAAAACGTTCTTTCTGGTCCTTCAGTAAATCTCCCATCGCTGTACCGGAATTGCACGAAGAAGGGAAAGGACAAAGAGCAATTGTGGCTATGGTCGGGGATGGGATTAACGATGCTCCTGCCTTGGCCGTGTCAGATCTTGGTATTGCAGTCGGAAGTGGCAGTGATATCGCGCTCGGAAGCGCCAAGTTCATTCTTCTGTCGTCGAATTTGCTCACGATTCTCACTTTGTTCGATCTTTCATCGGTCGTATTCCGCAGGATCAAATTCAACTTCTTCTGGTATGTACCTCATACTAATTGTTCTAATATTCAGGGCTATTGTATATAATATGGTTGGCGTTCCGATTGCGGCAGGTGTTTTGTTCCCTGTGGGTGCTAGATTGGATGCGAGTTGGGCTGCTCTTTTGATGGCGTTAAGTTCGGTCTCGGTTGTGATGTCATCGCTTCATCTCAAGCTTTATAAGCCGCCAAAAGCACTGCGCAGATATGAAGAGGAGACGAGAGCTGCTTGAATTTTCAGGATCGAAGTTGAAGGGAGATAAATATCAATATCACGGAAAATACATACGAGTATCCCTCACGAAAGATTCACACCTGGTCCTACTTCGACGTGACACCACGGATATACATGATGTGTGCATGGAACCAATAAATTACCTAGATTTCTACACAGCACTTCCCTTCATCCCGTGGTCATTTTCTTCCTTTCTTAGCGTATTAAGTCCATCTAGTTTTACTCTACTTTCGAATCGTGTGAAGGCAGCGATACCACGGCTCCACTTATAATGATCTACAATCAATTTTGATATCATTGATTCGTACCTCACTCAACTGCTCCAGAGCAATAACGAAGAGAATCAACAGATTACTGAGACAAAAATGAGTTATACTTGTCCCAATATCCAACCAACTGCCTTCATCACGCACGAGATAAAAGAAATTCAGCGTCAAGATATCCGAAATTGTAAGGACAATCATGAACAGTGACGACGGAGGGACATGCAACTTCCGATTCAATATCCCAAGATTTGCAGAAATCACTATTTCTAAGAAAGTCGGCCACGGGTAATACCTGCAAAAGGAATGAGGATTTTGTAAATAAGCAATGCGCCCATAAGAAATGGGTCGAATATCGGTACTAATCGGTATACAGATTCCAAGGAGAAGGAAGAAATCGAAGCGATGTTGCCAGTACCGAAGAATCCTGTTTGTAATAGTACAAAGAAGAATAATGCTATTCTTGAATCTGAAAGTGCGAGTTTTCTGAAAGACGGTTTTCCACTCACGGCGTGTCCATTGGCACCGTTGACAAGAGTCAGCGGAGTCTCCGTCGTGGTTGCGATCTTCGTTTCAAGTTCGCTCCAAAGTACCAGAGATGTGAAGAACGTGACATAGAAAAGTCCTTCATAAGAGATTGTGAGGATGATAAATGTGGGTGCGAAAGTGAGAAATATGATGGCTAGTCGGTGGAGATAATGATGAGAGTGCGATGTGACGTGAAAAATCGGGACTATTAACGAGGCCACTATCATCAGAATTGTTTAGGTATTATTGGAACCCAAGACGAGCCATCCGATGACTTGATTGCCGAATGCCAGTCCCTTCTTGTTTTGAAGTGCGGTGGCGGTTATTTGCGTTAGGATCATTGACAGTGCAATAAGACCGACCTAAAAGTTAACAAAGCCTTAAGAAGGAATGCCTGTATGCCAGTAATTAATGCCTTGGTCGAGTTGGCAGACCGACTAGAGTCTTCGCCACCCCGATACCTGGCAATCCATTGCGTCCCAAATCCAAGATACCAGACACCAAAGCCCAACATTATCACACCAGCCAGTTGTCTACTCGTCAGCCGCTACAGCAAGAGGAAACAGACATTAATGGCAGACTTTCCTGTTTTACCACAGGCAATAGAGTGAAAGAGCTCATAATCAAACAACAAATCGCCCACCCAGTAATCAGACCAATATTACTTTTCCAAAACTTCTCTCCATAAGTAAAAGGCCACAACGCCGCAAACAAGAAGCAAACGCTAAAGACTTGTCTGTGAAAATATCCATACACCTGATGTTAATAAATCTCAGGCAAGGTAGAATACCAAAGATTCCAAGATTCCAATATACAAAAGCGATTGAGTTGTGATGTTGATGGACGAGATTTTCTTTCCATCTCCCTCCATGAGCACTTTGATTCCTTCTCGTAATGTTTCGCGGTTCGCGATGACTTCTTCCCAGAAAAAAACTGGAAAGCCAGCGTAGGCGTAATATATAAGAGGGCAGTGTCGAATAAATAAGACGAGGGCAAGAACTATGGAAACTACCGCTGTCACAGCGGTTTCAACTTGACCCCGGTGTGGTGACAGTCGTCTGAGGAGAACGTATGAGTCAAAGACGTGGACCAACACAAATAATGTCCACCCTAAGAAACCGGCTGTAACTAGCGATCTCAGGAACAGCCAGTCATAACTACTGTTAAGAAATTCCTCTGGAGGCTGCACGTCTGGAGATATCTGAATCCTGCCAGGGTCATCTTCATAAGTTCTTCTGATGCCTCAATAGCCTTCAGATGTTGTTTGTTTTCGATCATTTCTCGAATTCTCTCAATTCGATCTTCCAAATGATTTCCTTCTGAACGAAGTGGCTTGAATGGTTTGAAGGCAATCTCAGTGGCCATTTTGTTCCCTAAGTTCAGAGACAGAGACAAATCGATATACGTTCTTTCACATAATATTGCTCTGCGATTTCAAGTGCATTGGCGAATGCGATCTTACTCTTCGCCTCGATTCCGCACGACAGGTAGTCCAAGGGAAGTTCGCCCACTGAATTGACAGGAAAATTCAAGCCTGCAAGGTATGACTACAATCAAAATTGTCCAAGGGTGGAGAGTTACCATTAATGGGGCAATGTCTGCTTGATTTACATCTACCCGCTTCACTGCATCCAAATACCAGTCACTTGAGAACTCATCATGTCCTGTGGGGTTCGATTTATCCGGTTTGTTGATCCCGGCACCCCAAGCAATGAGGGGAGTCCTGGTATTGTCAGGATGTCCATCTCCGTGGCTTCCCCAATCGCTCATTCCGTGGTCAGCGGTGAATACCCACGCCGTGGCATCATCTTTATAAAAGTCGTTGACAAGTTTTACCGTGGCTTTGACTCCCTCATCAACGACTTTGATATTGTGAAGATATTCTTTTGAGTAAGGCCGGTAAGCATGTCCAGTCGTATCGAGGCCGAGGAGATGGAGAAAGAAAACGTTTTGGTCTTTCCTGAGGGCGGTGTTGAGCGCTGGATTGCTGGATGCGTTCTTGAATAATGTCTCGACATTGTTGAACACCCATGTATCCAAAACTGTTGCATCTACCATGAGGAATGCGTTGTGAAGTTCACAAACCTGACGTGAAGTCTTCGGCTTCAGAAGAATACATGAAGGTCTCCACACGATCCGGATCCGACGCGCCGTGCGCAAACATAGGAAGAATGTCAGGCGATCCAAAAGACCAAGTATGTCGACTCTGATTAAACACAGAGTCGAAGTTGACAGGATTCATCTTCCATCCTAACCCTCAGCGGTGCCAACAAATCATATTACCTTTAGTAACCGCGCTGACGTCCTCATAGAACCCTGCAATAATCGCAACATGTCCCGGTCTAGATTCCGTAGGCACACGTGTATGAGACACCCCAAATCGTCCCTGCTCCAGTACAATTGACCTCAAATACGGTGCCAAATGCCTGTTCTCTCCGGTATCCGGATCGTCATGCTTCTGAAACAACTTATCTGCTCTAAGCCCGTCGCCTACGATTCAGACCGGCGCGAAAGAGAGCAATACCCACAACGAGAAACACTCGTTTAGCAGGAGCTTGCACCTCTGCCTTGTGCTCTCTCATCCCGTGAACAAGAGGCGTGACAAAGTAGATGTCGAAAATTGATCCAAGTTGGACGAGGTGAAAGATTATACCGAGGAACAGGACAACTCGCCGGGAGTAGCGCGCCATGGTTGGAGGAGTGAAGGAGCGCTGTCCTGTTGATAGAGCAGCAACGCACGGAGATGTAAGAGAGAGTGACGCTGGTGGATGAACGCGCTCTGAGGATTAGTGCGAACCCTGGCGGTCGAAAACCACGTCGACGGGTCACGTGCCATCATTCCGGTAAATCGCGGACCGCGGTGGATTCCCATCTGAAGGGGTTTTCTATCTTACATGCTTTAGATGTCATTTCCATTCTTGAATCAAATGCTTCCATGTATTCGGTCCCTATTGCTATTATGTATACGTGTCGGCGGACGTTGCTGTCCACAGGGAATCAGCCGTTATGCACCCCGAGTATATGGCAGTGAGATCAAATATGGGGGGATCTGACATATAGGCACAACCTTAGCTTTCAAAGTTACAATTCTCATTCGGCGAGCAGCCTAATCCTCTGCGATACACCTTGTTGTTTCAAACTTCTGGACCAGTCTTCTGACCGACAGGGTCGTGTATTGCACTGCCCTGAATCGCGGCACGCGCGCTGAACTTCGCCGACGACCTTAAATGACCTGTCTTTGGATGCATCCTCTCGGAACAATTGCAACAGAGTACCGGGCCTTACTTGATCTTCCTATTCTATGATGGTGCTTGGTAGGCGGGCTTCCTGGCCTCGCCGAAGCACTGTACAACAGGCAGCAGCGACCAGAATGACCTCCAATGATTAGAAGTTCAAGAAGGACATGATTGCAGAGTCATAACGCTCGGTCTATGAGAGGCCAGGGTAGTCTGTCAAATTGCAGCAACTACTTGCCGAATCTCAACAGCCGAATAAAGCACAGTATCTTCCGCTGTTATCCGCTGAATTAAATCGGCTCGCGCGATCGCTGCTATCCCACTCTCTTTCGTCGCCTCTCTGGATTGCGGAGTTGGGCTTTATGCGCTATGGTCGTGAAGATCCTCCGGGACTAGCAGCCCGAACCCCATGCAAGTCACGGATGATCCACCGGCAGTACCAATTCTGTCTTCTATCACACCACGCGCTTGGATGGGGCCCGGGGGCGGACATGATGCGTGTAATGCACGTGCACGAAGTAGAGTTTACTAGTTTACGGCGTGCTATGATGCACTGTGCATTAGCGTCGGTGACGGAAATGAGCGAGAGCGTTGTATTTTGGTGAAATTGACCAAATTTGGTCGTCTATGAGACGCGTGTGTGATGGATCGACGGATGGTCTGAATCGGGCCATCTATGAACCACTCGGAAACGATCCAAGCGCTAAAATTAAAGTTTGTGGAACGCCACGCAGCCCCTTACCTGCCAAATTCTCAGGCACCTGAAAACAACGGCGAAGACTCGGTCGACGGTTTCTCAGTTCAGGGAGACAGGATTCCAGCAAAGGGTCGTATTTCAAGGTTGGGACGCGCCAGCTTTGATTATCACCCGAAAGTTGAAGGCTATTCCCGCTTTTGGGTCACTGTCCGCGTCATCGGACGGGTTCAAGGGCCATTTCCGTTTTGGGCCATCAATAATTCCACACACGCAGATCGCAAGCAACATCCCGAAACGACTTTTCTTTTCACCGGTTTTATAAAAAGGCCATCGCCAACCTCCTCGTCCTTCCTTAGAGCACCTCAGCAAACATAAAAGCCTCCGGTCTTTCTCTCAATTGTCCTGCGAATTTCCAATCTTTTCACACATCCACCACGTGCTTCACAAACATCATGGGTTTCTGGACTCTCAAACGCAAAAACGAAACACCTGAAGAGCGAGCTGCTCGTAAAGCTCGGGCTATGCAACGCGATGCAGCAACGTATGATTCTATCATGTCTGCCTTCGTTCAACCACTCCCAACATTCTCTCAATGGGCTGCTCCAACCCCCCGAGGCACCCCTCCGACCTACGAAAACGTCGTTCCTGCTACATATTATCCAGCAACATATTATCCCAACCAGTCATACGAGAATCCCTATAACACTTACCAATACTCTCAATGCGGATCCAATCCTGGCAGCGTTGCCTCCACCGAAACTTTACCGACATATGTTGATAGCACCTACAACCCATACAGCCGCCAGGTATTTCCTTCCTCTGCTTGAAAGACAAAAGCTGACACACCAAGTGATAGATGTGTTTATGGCAATTACCTCCATTTCTTTTATTCGGCATCTATATGGCTTTTGTGCATCCGTTGTTTTGCGGCAGGTTTGGCAAGGTAGAGAAGGGGGAAGAGGACTTTGAAGATGAAGTTGTCAAGAGGTTAAAGAGAAGGATTGAGATCAAATGGGGATTCTATTGTATTTTGTCGCTGTTGGTTTGGATTTTGTGTATTGCAGGGATTGTCGTGCTTATACTTAAGACCACTTCTGAGGGAGAGGGAAAGAAAATAGTCTCCAGATGGATGGCTGGTCACCTTTGGGGCACTTGTAAGGGGTTAAATTATTGCTGAGTCTATGACTTCATTGTATACTTTTGTATAGTAGGGACGCTCGTTTAGCAATCAACACGGTCATTTGGTTCATGACATCTGTCACCGTCTTTGGAAGTATTCATCCATCCATAGTGGCCTCGCATTTTCTGGCATGATGTGATCTCATCGTCAGCTGAAGGCGACGTTCCCGTTGAAATAAAATGTATTTCCACTCCCACTTTACAAGAATACACAGATATACACCCAGTTACCCATCCCAGTCCCTTCCCTCTCAGTTATGAGTCTGGGTTCTTCCGCCAGCTAATTCATCCATTTCATCCGGGTCAGGATACCGTATTGGTGTCGTCTGGGGTATATATCCTTTCGGTTCTTCCTCAAGTTCATTTAGTCTCGCCGATAACTCTACGGAGCCAGAATCATATGTCTTCCTTCCCTTCCTTGAGGTTCCGTTGCGTCGCTTGAGCAATATAATTAATCCCACAGCGAGAGCAGCGACAATAACCACTGCACCGACCGCGATACCAACTTTTGCTCCAGTCGAGAGACCTTTCGTTAAAGAGAGATCGATCAGAGGAATAGTACCAGATGACGGAAGTTGACTCGGACACGCCGCTACAAGATAATCGAAGTCTATATATTAACTTTGCGACGCGTGAATATGCCTTCGACGATAGTCGCATTGCCAAGGGATACCAGACAGTTCCGGCAGGTCCTAAAATAAGCCTCTTGGGGTATAACTTGAAGATACGTTGTATCCAGCTTCACAAACTGTTGATTACACGTCACACAGCCACTCAACCCATCCTGAGCCAAATCACAAGTGGAGTCGTATACACCGACGCAAGCATCATCACAGCTGCTGTAATCCGTCTACCCGTTCATCAATATCCTCCCGAGAGACGGGCAAAAAAGACATACCTGAGCGAAAACACATGCCAAGATTGATAATAACACCCAAACTAGATACATTCTGGCCAGCACACAAGGGCGATGTGGACGCTGTGGTGAAAATAATTGATGAGGAAACACATTGGAACCGAGGGGTCAGAGCGTCCTAATAATATGAAAGCACGACGATGAAACTTTAATTTACCCAACGTCCAGGGGTTCACACGGATCTATTTTTGGGCTGTGCTTCCTACACCTTTACAAGCGCCGTGGACAAGCCGGGTACGAAGACGCTGTTATTTTACGTTTGGTGGGAGTATTGAGAGTGGAGCGATAACAGTGTCAAGACTTACGATAAGAACGCAGCGGGCAAACTGCAGACAGCCGAATTGCAACATATATATGTAGAGAGCGGGAATGATGGCGACTACATTGCACTGGAAGCGACTGCGTAGCGTTCTGGTCCGCGGATATATCAACATCTGATGAATGCATTTCCCAGCTACCCAAACCATTTGCCATCGAAGAACTCTGAATCTCATCCAGAAACTCGAGATCCTGCTAGTCCTCTTGCATCCTGTCCTCATCAGGCGCACCTGAGCCGCCGGACGATCCACCACCTTGCTCCCTCCGAGCCTGCTCCTCGACCGCTCTGAGGAAAGCCTCCACATTATCAATTTCACCTTCCAAACCAAACTGTTGTAATAAGGGAGCCAATTGTCCTGTGCTTATGGCCGATGAGAGCGATGAGAGCGCCTTCTGTTAATGCATCTAGATCGGTGGGATACCTGTTGAAATTGGGGACTTTGAATGACCTCTTCCACCCCAGAACCACCTTCTGCTTCCCAATTCTCTGGCATGCCAGGTCTCAATTGTTCAGCAATACCAGGCATCTCTAACACTCGCTTTAATACATCCCTTGTCAAAACATCGTTGAGTGACATATATTCTCTTCTTGAGCCTCCGCCAGGGAGTCCTGCTGTGATGGAGGCGAGTTGTGATTGCAGATCCGAGGGAAGTCCAGCTGGCTGTTGAGTAGAAGGTTGGGTGGCAGGTTGAGATGCTTGAGGGAATAGAGGGGCCTGTTGGGATTGACTTGGTGTTTGTGGAATTGAGCCTGATTGATCCCTGTTGTCAGAACAGATCCAACTAACGGGATGGGTACATTTCACTGGCCAACATTTGTAAAAACTCGTCTCTTCCAATTCCGGTCCCCTGCATGTTTTCCCAGAACGCTTCTGCACCGCCAGGGAATCCAGCCAATGTGCTGTTGAGCAGTTCTTCGCTGACCACGTTGGTCGCTCCGCGATTTGCATTACTTCCTCCAAATCCATTGAGTACTCCAGCAACAGGATTGACATCTCCATTTGGCAGCTCGGTAGCAGGTGCATTGGGGTCATTGACCAAAGTATTAAGTCGTTCCACAAGCCACGCATCCCTTGCTGTTGATTTATCCTATATATGAGCTGCAGATACTTAGGAGAGGTACCTGCATCCAGAAGAAGTGTTTTGCCTTGGAACTTTCAAAGCGCAGCATATATACCCTACCGTCGACTGCCTCTGCTACAGGAACAAATTTGGCGTCCTCAGGAAAGATTATGAGATCATCTTCAGCTTCCGCAGCACTTCGTTCCTTCCACTGAAAATGCAACAAATCGTCCTCATTCAGGAGTTGGATGTATCCTTTGCGGGTATCAGCAACGACATTATTGCTCGTGTCATTCTCGCGGTTCATCTTTCCCGCGCGGAAGGAAAGCAATGTCTGGGCGGGCATCTTGGGACTCGAACGCAGAGGAAATGTCGATGTGTTTGATGGGGATGACGCGGCGCCAAACTTAGAATTTGGTGGTGGGCCATAGTATGGGATTGCAAACCTGACCAGCTGCAGGGATGGGAGCGTAGTAAAGTTTGAATTTTTGCGGGAAGTCACTGCGTCCGACGGCTGACAAGGATTTGACAGCAACGTCGAAAGAACGAGAGTCTCGACTACAAGGGATTGTGGAATTGATGCCGCAACTCGGAAATGTACAGCCATTGTCTAAAGCGAATATGAACGCTGGTGCAGCAAAGACCGAGAGCGCATCGCAGAATCAGAACGGAAAATCAAAAAGTAACGGGGCCGCCAGTGCTGGCTCAACATTGGAGATCGCTCGAGTTCCAAAGGGAGTTAAAACGGTGGCGACAGGCACGTTGGCCGCGAACATTGCACAGCAACGAGCGTTGCTAACTAAGAAACCTGAGGGAATTCAAATTTCTCGATCGAAACACTGGAAGTTTATTTCTTCATACCACGGACCGTATCATCCCATCGCGATTGTACGTTGATAATAGATGGCTCCAATTACCTCCGGAATTATTAACACAACTCTGTTACGTCAACGATTCCACTCGGCCTCCACTTCAAATCTCTCCGACAATCTTTGCGTCTGTTCTGCAAATACGGACCTTAGTCGACGAAGCTACTAATCTTGCGGTTCGCGCCCATAATCCCTATTCAGGGCCTCATGGCACTGGGAAAATTTCCCGTGAACGACAGTTTCGTATGTACGAACTTGCTGTTGAAAAGCTGGCTAGAGCGTATGCTTTAGACGAGGTTGCCGCAAGTGTTGCAAGTATGCAATCGGCGAGCGCCGTCGAGGAAGTTGCTGGGAAGGTCCTTGAAAGAGCAAAGTCAAGGGGCGAAGAACCTAGTCGAGATGCGCGGTATGTGTATTTCTTCTGTGAAAAGATTCCCAGTCGGTCTATATCCTTACTCGTGCTTTATTAATTCACAGAATGCTATCGGAATCGACTTCACTAATACCACTGACTGCACTTCATCAGGAATCTCCTTCATCTCCTCACTATCTCCGTACTCGTGCAATAACTCGATCCCTGAAGGGCGATTTCTTACTTGCAATCAAGGATCTGACCGCTGCCTTATCGCTAGTCAAGGCCCTAGCAGAGCACCAATCTCTATCTGAAGACAAAGGAAAGAGCAAGTTGGGCTCCAAGGGATTTGAGATCTCCCCGGATATGGAATGTCAATGTGTATTCCAACGAGGCGGATGCTATCTGACTCTCGCAATCCGGTATGCCGGTCGCGTGACGAAAACGCTACAGAAACCTAATTTACAACCTGGATCAGAGGAATATTTGCAAAGTGAATCTGATTTACGATATGTACGAACTTACGCCCGCAAGGCTGAACGAGATTACCTGCGATTTCTCTCGAAAGTGGATTACTCTGCAGATATTGACCGCGAAGAAAGTAATATCGTTGTACCTCTCAGCACGCTATTCTGTCACGAACCTGAGAATGGACAGGCCGAAGTTTCGTCGGATACAACTCTGATAACTGCCCCAAATGGAGAACAGTACGAACCGGAACCTGCGTTAACTTATCACCCACTCCTTCCTGATGCGCTCTACTCCCTTCTCTTGGCTCATACTCTGACATTGACACCCCCTCACGTCACGGCTTCTCTTTCACCCTCCGAATCTCCAGTCTGCGTTAACCGTGACAAGGAACGTGCCGAATTGATCCGTTGGGCGAACACAGTAGCCCGTCTCCAAACAATCTGCGATGGCTATCCCCTCTTCCTCCCAGCCCGCAGCCCGTAATCCACCCTCCCCCAGTGGTAATTCAAGCTAACTTCAAAGTGCCCGAGCAGATTGGATCGAACTCCTCCGCATGTCTGGACCGACCCTGCTCTCCGTCCCTAACTGGGAATCCATCCTATCTTCTCTCCCCCGACTCTCTCAACGTAAACCTCCTCTCCCATCAATGCGTGACCTTTCTATATCGTCAAGACCCGACCCCTCGACAAATGGAGCCGGAACACTTTCCAAGTCAGACTACCCCATCACCACTGAACGCGCAGGAATAGTCAGTCGATTTGTGGACGAAATTGTGTTTGGCAGGGGCGTTGCGTGGGATTTAAGTGCTGTCAATGAAGACGTTAGAGGGAAGAAAAAGAAGGGAAAGAAATAAAATTACAAAGGACTTTGACCCTTTTGGTCTCATTATGGGGCAACTTCTGTACGAATGATAAAATTTTGGGACTTTTTTGGGGTTGAACACTACTGTAGCTGGTAAAATGACCTGAACAAAATGATTACTCCCTGATTTTCCCGGGGGTTAAATTTTGCCCTAGTCAGGACTCAGGAGAAAATCTCCGTTGCTTAACCCTGCCCTCGCTGCCTTTGCAAAACAGCAGTGTCGACCGAAGACGGCGATGTTCGGACCCTTTCGTCCCAGTCTTCCTTCGTTCGGAGGTCTTTTATGGTACTCACTCCAGTGCAATTGCTGAGACTGACTTTGACAGGAAATCCCCATGGCGGATGTCGGCACCTCGGAAACGACGGCAGCGAAAACGGCTTCGGGATGTTGATGGAGTGATGGCGTCGTTGGCCGACGGATTGACGCAGACAAACCAGAGTTGCAGAGCGCTTGACAGAGCATTGTTGACATGGCGGAACGAGTTTGAAATGCCTGCTAAAGACAAGTACTGGGTGTTCAGCAGGAAAGATCGCGAGAGCGGCTATCGGAAGGGAGCTCACAAGGTGCCCAAATGGACAAAGTATGGCCGCCAATCCAATTCCTCGCTAATTTACAGAGTCACGACGAGAGACGTGCCTTATGGGTTTTAGAGTGCCTTGGTACTATCCTTCTGCAGGCGTTTGCGTTATGGGATATCCACGTTGCATGTCATTTTTGAAGAGTATAACTCCACCCACCAAAATCCGCGTGCAATGAATCCGCTCTCACAGTTTTACGTTAACATCATTCCTGCATGAGTCACAGATATCTTGGATCAGTCGGTCCTGGACTCCTGCACCCCCAATTCCGCATGTCCGCTCTGCCCCCGTTCGACAATCTCCCCCTTGACCATCTCAATCTGCTCCTCCTGCTTGACAATGACATCCTCATTCTCCCTCACGACATTCTCTGCCCACTCCCCGGATATCTTCCATGCTACAGAATCAAACAAGTTTATCGCCGCTATTCTAAATCTTTATTATCGAGAACTTCCCTAAACACATCCCATACTTCTCCCTGTTGGATCTTCTCCAAATCCACATCCTCGCTCGTCGCTGTTTCCACATACTGTCTGACTTTTTGCAGTACTTTATCCTTTTCTACGATATACTTTCCAACGAGATTGGATGATTTTGCAGCTGTCACTAAAGTTGAACTTCGTCCTAAGGCATTCACGGATCGTTGTTGAGATACTTTTTTGAAGATCTTGGATTCAATGCGCTTTGCTGCTCGGGGGAGTAAGTCCGGTGGAGGCGATTGAGCGTTCAAGGGGTTGAGGATTTCCAAGATCTCGTTCGTCGTCTCGTCCCTTTGTTTGGTCAAGGGTTTTTTGACAGGTATAGCAGCAACAGGGCGCGGAATCTGGACCGTAGCAACCTCATCCGCATCAATAACCATCGACTCCTCCGGATCTGACGAGTGAACAGAAACAGGTGCAGGATCGAAACTAGTATCAAACACTTCCAATGTTCGTTCAATCTCTTCCCGCGGATAAAACTGATCCTGAGACCCCACAGGCGTCAACTTCAATATCTTCAGTTGCCTTGTGCCTTCCGGATCCCGACACACATCGCATGCGTAATCGCAAAACGTATTAACCCCGCCTACTTTCTGAGTTTCATTGCCAGTGGTATCCCCAAAATATTCACATAATGCTTTATGTCTGCATACTGTCGTGCTCTCGCAATATTCGACCATCTTACAGGTCAGTGGACTCGGAAATTGGATGGTGTACTTTCTCAAATGCGTCCATGCCTGCGGGACGCTGACTGGCTCTAATACCCTTTGCATCTTTTCTTGCTTCCTCTTGACTTATTAAGTATCTTCGCCTTTCAACGTCTTCGCGTGAGTAAAACAGTATACATCTGGCGGTAAGTCGATCCCGTCCAGCTCGTCCTGATTCTTGGTAGTACGCTGCATTAGCTTTGTCTCTTATCAATAGATACCCTCTATCGATTTCGGCAGTTCATAGTGAAATACAAAGCGTACCTAAAAGTAAGGCACAGAGAAGCAAGAGGATCTTACATCTGCCCTGTCTACACCCATACCAAATGCCAGCGTGGCGACTACAACTCCAAGTTTCTCTCCGTCAACCCAGGCGTTAAGTATTCTTTCGCGATCTTTGGGAGCGAGGTCTGCATGATACGATGCTGCCATGATACCATCTGTATTTAACCGCGCTGCAATATTATCACATTGAACTTTCCGAGGAGCATATATTATCCCACAGACCGGACGAGCAGAGTCGACTATCATAAGCCAAATAGAGGAAATGAAATGTACAATTGCGCTCGCGAGTGAGTCTTGCTCGACGGTTCGAATTAAAGTCTCGGATCATCTTTAATATTGCTGGATAGGCGTCTTCATTGGCGGATTTATAACGGATCTCGTAGTGGAGATTAGGTCTGTTGAAAGACATTATGAACGTTTTCAGTCGTGGGGGAGATAAATGAAGAAGTTTCAGCACATCTGCGCGGACTCTACAATTAGCGAAGACCCCTAATACAAGCAGACCGTTCAGTGGCAGTGGCGGTGAGCACCATTATAGGCACGTTAGGAAAGTCCTACTATCAACATCTTCCAGCGAAAAATACCATACCAATCGAAAATAACTCAATGAACGGTAGTCTTTCCGAAAATCATGGCCCCATTCGCTTATACAATGTCCCTCATCAATGACAAACCGACTCAACTCACCATTCCGATTTATTTTCTGTAAGGTCTTGCGGAAATTCGCTCTTGTAGCTGATTCGGGAGTGATATAGAGTAATCGTATGCGAGGATGTCCGCAATTCAGGTCTTCGTATATTCGTTCTCTCTCGGCAGACTCGATGGTGCTGTTCAGGGTTGCAGCGGGGAGATTAAGAGATTGTAGATAAGATACTTGATTTTGCTATGGTCAAAAAGAAAAGAAGGGAGATACCATGAGTGCAAGGAGGGGTGAGATGACGAGAGTGAGGCCGTGCTTAACCGCCATGGCAGGGAGTTGATAGCACAAGGACTTTCCCATGCCAGTAGGAGCAAGGACAAACACATCGTTGTCTACTTGTCAGGAAGTCAAACTCGATAGGTTACCTTCCAATGCTGCTTCGATGACTTGTCGCTGACATCCTCGAAAAGACTCTTTGCCAAAGGCTACGATATCAGCGCGCCCGTTGCGGAAACGAACCGTTCTTCAAAGTGAAAGTCAGATCAATGCCCGAGTCGGTCCTACTAAGCTGCTTGCGACGAAATCGAGTCACTCCAGGTACTAACGTTTGCGTAGCTGTTGCAGCCAGTCGACTTGCTTTTGGCCGCGCAAGAGGCGGCATCGTCTGTTGATATGTCCAAGTCGAATTTGTTTGGCGATCACCGTCGCGCGCGATGTGATCTCCACCAATCACCACCCGTGTGTCGTCCTTCGCCTTTCATTGGTCAGCCACAAACCCGTAAGATTGCACGCCATGCGGTCTCAGGGCAGAGATAAAGAAGTGACGCAAAACGCCTTTTTTAATACAAAGCGGCTCAGCCGAGGAGATAACCTCCCCAACAGACACAAATTCTGCACACATCTCGTCTCAACGTCCTTGGACAACAAATCTGCCATGATTTACCAGGCGAACGATGTCAAGACTTCTCTTGAATGATATGTCCCCCTTTTATCTCCTTTTTATTCGGATTATGCTGATTTAGTACGCTTTCTCAGGTACGATAGACTAAATCTATGTGTATTGACGTGATAGCTCGATATTGAACATGTTCCAACGAGACATTATCGACGGACAAGTATCATTGCCACAATTGGTTTGTCTACTTGGTGAAGGAGAGTAATTCTAGGTCCCAAGACCAACAGTGTGGAAATGATCAACAAACTTAGGAAAGCTGGCATGAATATTGTTCGAATGAACTTTAGTCATGGGTCTTATGAAGTATCGTCTCCAATTCCTCTGCGATAACGGCATATGCTGACGGAATAGTACCATCAAAGTGTGATTGACAACACTCGCGCAGCAGAGAAGGCAGAGGAAGGTCGTCCTCTCGCTATCGCTCTCGATACAAAAGGTCCTGAGATCCGTACGGGCAACACCGTCGGCGATGTCGACATTCCCATCTCCGCAGGCCATGAAATGCTCATTTCTACAGACGACCAATGTTCTCCCTATTGTATTCAAGAAATTTATCGTAGACGCCACCAAATGTGACGATAAAGTCATGTACATCGACTACAAGAATCTCCCCAAAGTAATTGAAAAGGGCCGAGTAATCTACGTCGACGACGGTGTCCTGTCATTCCAAGTCTTGGACATCCCCGACGATAAAACCGTCAAAGTCAAGTGTCTCAACAACGGCAAGATTAGTTCCAAAAAGGGAGTTAATCTCCCTAAAACGGATGTCGATTTGCCTCCCCTCTCTGAAAAAGACAAAGCAGACTTAAGGTTCGGAGTCAAGAACGGGGTTCATATGGTTTTTGCCTCCTTTATTAGGAGGGGGTCGGATGTGATTGCAATCAGAGAAGTCCTTGGGGAGGAAGGCAAGGAGATCAAGATCATTTCAAAGATTGAGAATCAGCAGGGCGTGAATAACTTTGATGAGATATTGAAGGAGACAGACGGAATCATGGTCGCGAGAGGTGATTTGGGAATTGAAATCCCTGCGTCCCAAGTCTTCATCGCACAGAAATCGATGATCGCAAGATGCAATCTCTCTGGAAAGGTCTCCTTCCCTCAGATTTCTCTCCTGTCCTTAGACACCTATATTGACTTCTAGCCGGTCATCTGTGCCACTCAGATGTTGGAGTCAATGACATATAATCCCCGCCCCACCCGCGCAGAAGTCTCCGACGTCGGCAATGCCGTCCTCGACGGCGCTGACTGTGTCATGCTCTCTGGAGAAACAGCCAAAGGATCCTATCCCATTGAATCAGTCAGTCTCATGGCCGAAACGGCCCTGTTGGCAGAACAAACAATCTTCTATCCTAGCTTGTTCAACGAAATCCGTCTTCTTACGCCTCGTCCTACGGGCACGACGGAAACTGTCTGTTGCGCCGCTGTCAGTGCACAGTTGGAACAGGACGCTAAAGCTATCATCGTCATCACCACTAGGTAAACCTTCTTCCCCCCTTTTCTACACGGATAGAAACCCACGCATTGGCTTGTCTCTTCCTTACTTTTGGATGTGAGTTAATTATAGTGGCGATACAGCGAGATTGGTGTCCAAGTATCGTCCTCCGGTACCAATCCTCACAGTAACAAGAAACTTCAATACGAGTCGTACTTGTCATCTCTACAGAGGCGTCTATCCCTGCTTATACCCCAAAACTCGTCCCACAGACCCCACCGTCTGGCAAGAAGACGTCGATGCCCGTCTCCACTGGGCAATGAAGTAACCCTCCATCAACCAAACCCATTTGCCAGTTACTTATCAGTAGACAAGCGCAGAAACTCCATTTATTGGAGCCGGGTGATGTTGTCGTCGCAATCCAAGGATGGCGAGGCGGTCTCGGTAACTCGAATACTCTGCGCGTATAAAGACCCTTCCCCTAGCATGCTGACGACAGATCTTGCAAGTTCCGAAATAAGCTACGGTGAAGCAGCGATCGAGTAGTGAGGGGAACCATTAATAGTATTATTATGGAAAAATTATCTAGTCTATATCGGTAGGGGAGGGAAGAATTGATAAGTGATACTCCTCCAGAGTTTTCGGATCCACTGTCCCGGGGCTAGATACCATTACATCTGCCCCAGAAGCCGTCTTCGGAAACGCGATGACGTCCCTGATTGAATCCCTTCGTGCAAGTAACGCAATCATCCTATCCAGTCCTGAATTCAGTAAACGACACATTCAGGAATGTATAACCTAGTGCGATTCCGGCATGAGGAGGACAACCACTTCCCAAAGCACGTAAAAGATGATCAAATTGTTTCAATCGTTGTTCAGGCATCTAAGTCGTAAGACCCCAATGGATGAAGGATGAGTACTTTCAACACTTCCTTGAGAACGTGATATTGAAGATCCGCGTCATGGATACGAACACTCCCACCGCCAAGTTCCACACCATTGACCACGAGATCATAATGCTGTCCTCTGACTTTCAATGGATCCTCCCCCAATTTCTTCA
>Ga0302179_10000693_pt1 | contig 21703 bp, 16 predicted proteins | sample I_Palsa_E3_1_FD_198788 | JGI IMG/M metagenome (GOLD analysis project Ga0302179, IMG submission 198788) | Peat permafrost microbial communities from Stordalen Mire near Abisko, Sweden - I_Palsa_E3_1 | ecosystem: Environmental > Terrestrial > Soil > Palsa > Peat permafrost | place: Sweden...
AAGTCTCCAGAGTTTGTCTTACACAAAGTCCGACTTTGTGGATTAGAAGAACAAACTACTATCGTAGTTGTGTTCATCAGTATGGTTCCCTCCCTCCCTGCCAGGTAGCCGTACCCTCTCCGGGGGTATGCTCCGGCCAGCGCTGTTCTACCACGCACGACGTCCCGCCTCCCAGGAGAGCTACCTGCTCCAGGTAGAGGCTCATGTCCTCCGGGGGCTCCCCGTCCTTCCGCTTGGAACAGCCCAGGGTGATGGCATCGTGGGGATCGTCGGCGTTGACGTCGAAGACGTTGTCGACCCCGGCCGCGATGGCAGACGAGCCCCGTGCCCGGCCGGTATTGTACCCGGTGTGGTGGACGATCAGGACCGTCGTGTAGTTCTCCTCTATCGCGTCCCGCAGCCGGTAGGCGGCTGCGATAGCGACACCCATGTCCTGGGCAGAGTTCTCGTCCATCCCCGCCGTGCACTTGGCCAGGGTGTCGAGTACGACCAGCCGGTGGTCCCCGGCCCGGACGGAAGCGCACAGCTCGTCCACGTGGACGGGGTTACCCAGGTTGGCCGGGCGGATGATCAGCCTCCCCTGAGGCTCCTCGTCCTGGACCTGCTTCCACGCCTGGACCCGGCGCTTCTGCCCGTGCGCACCCTCGGCCGCGACGTACAGGACGTTACCCTGCGTAGCCTCATGACCGAACCAGGCAAGTCCCGTGTTGACGGACAGTGCCCAGTCCAGGGCGATGAATGACTTGCCCTTACCCGAGGGGCCGCTCAGTAGCGTGACCGTCCCGAGGTCGAGGATGCCATCGATCTGCGGCACCGGGTCAGGCAGTCCGTCGAGGTCACCGAAGCCTATCTCTGTAAGCTCGTCGCTGACACTGCCCCCGGCCTCCAGCCTGCGTGCAGTCGTTCTGAGTACTTCAAGGGGACCGTCCCAGTCCCCCGTGTCGTGCATGGACGCAATGAGGTCGATGGCGTGCTCTGTCACCGCCCGGACTATCTCGTTCCGGACCTGCTCGGCCAGCTCAGCCCCGGTCGCGCCGGAATCTTTCAGCTTATAGGCTTTAGCCGGGTAGGACTTCTCGAAGATTGCGAGAGGAGGTGTCTTGCGATGCTTAGCGAAGTGTGCCAGGATGAATGTATAAGGAGCCCGGTCTTCATCGCCGAATACAGCGGGCGAGCCCTCCACGTTGGAGTCCAGCCACGCCTTGTCCATCCCGGCGTCGAGGAATGGCTGCAGATCCTGATGCAGGATAATATACGAGACTACAAGTCTGCCGTCTATGTCACGTCACCGTCCGAAACCGTTTGCGTCAGTCAAGTATCTGCCCCTCGTAGGTCCGTAGTATAGCTGATGCTCAGCTATACCGTGGTACACCCTGATAAGATCAGGCATCCGGGCGAGCTGACGAGCCAGCACCTCGGGCGTCGAGGCCCAGACAGAAGCAATGGGCAGTTGCTGTTCTCCCACGAGCTTAGCCAGCTCCAGGGCGAACTCATCCGGCCCGAGGAAGGTGATCAGGTCAATCTGGTAGGGAAAGCGCAGGGCACGATCCCAAATTATTTGAATCATAAGGTCGTTCCACTCCATCAGGTCCAGGGCATTGCGCCACATCCGCTTGCCTATCCACTTATCGAATTCCCTGACCTTATCTGACGGGAGGAACAGGAGGGCACCCTCGGCCACGAGGGCTATCCTCATGACCGGCTCGCTGCTCAGGTCGTTGTTGCGAATATTCGCCTCCCTATGCTATCCTTCAATTGATGAGGGTAGCCGCTTCCTCCCGGTGATCCCTCACCGCGAAGGTCCCACCGGTTTCAGAGCCGCCTCCCCTCCCCCGGCTCCCGATGGGACCTTCGCTTTACTTGATCACCGCAGTCCTGGACTCTCCAGGAGTTCAGTCACCTGGTCCGGATTCACGTAGACAACCTCCGTCGAGGGATCGGGACGCCCGCGACCACGACGGGTGTAGGTCCCGTCATCATGGAATAGGAGCGCGACCTTCTCGGGCTCGGTCCTGGGCTGCGCCGGGGACCCGTCCTTGCGCGGTCGTCCGGGGCCATTAGAGACGAGCGAGCGGCCGAAGCTTATGAAAAGTTCGGACACGCGGGCGTCAATGAATACCTCCAGCTCAGCCACCAGGGCTTCCATTGTAGAGGGGATCTGACCGGCCGCCGCGTACAGCTCGGGCTTAGCAGCACGGGCAGCCTCGACACCAGCCTTGGTCGCGCGTTCGACAATCGCCTGCACTCCTCCGGGCTCCCACGGAGGAGTCTCCTCCGTGTCAGGAGCCACGACAGGCCCGGTGACGTTAGAAGCACGGGGCGCACCGCGCCTCTTGCGAGCAGGCTTCTCAGGACCAGGTGAAGTCGTCACCTCTGTGACGGTGACACCACCCACGACGTCGTCGGGCTTGACAGCTTCAGCGCTAGCACCACGGGTCCGGCGGGTCCGGCGGGGGGTTGCCTCGGGCTCAGGTTCAGCCGGTGGCTTGTCCTCGAACACGACGTCATCCATGCCAGCGGTGAGATCCTTGACCGGGATGAACAGGTCGGTCGCGAGACGGATCAGCGCCTCAGTCTCCGGATCTCCCTCATCACCCCAGAGAACCACCAGGATAAACTTGGTGTCAGCCAAGTCCTTCGGAGGATTCTGGAGGAAGTCGGCCAGGTCATCAATCGTGTCCACTCCTTCCGGGCCGAAGTTGTTCTTGGCAGTCAGCCAGTTGGCGGCGGTCTTGAGCCCCTTGTGGGTGCGCGGGATCTTGGTGGGCAGGACGACGGCGGCGACGTGATCGGGCATCCAGCGGTCGAGGTTGACCTTGGTGTTCTCGGCGGTGGACAGGCCAGGCCCGGCGAAGACGATAGTCAGTTCCGGTTCGGTTGTGTCGGTGGGCATGAAGCCTCCAGGGTTTGATGGACAGTAACCTTGAGTGTAGCGTACCGGGCAAGAGAGCAGCAAGGTGCCCCAGGAAGCCCCCAGGTCAATTCTCCCGGCCCGGCAGGCTGTCCTGGTGTGACTTTACAGGAGCCTGGGTATCCTCCGTCCACGACCACCTGGGGCTTCCCCAGGGGTATGCCCCACACCCGTCGTACTCGTGGAACGAGGCCAGCGCGGGAGGTACATCCGGAGGCTGTGAAGAGACCACGGGCCGGGCAGCTCATCGATCCCCGCGAGCTGGACCAGGATCATCAGGAGGGACACGCCCGTGACCACGGCCAGCGCGAGCACGACGTGCGGGTAGCGGATCTGCGTCACGCCGTAGGCGATGCCCCCTATGGCAAAGGGTGCCAAGCGCGGGTGGATATGAAAGGGGAGCAGCGGGCGGCCTGCAACCCATATTGTGAACGTGGCAAATATGACTTCGAGTAGGTACACCATATGTAAGCTCCGAGTTAGTAACCGTTCAGTAAGCCTACTGCGACGGACAAGTGAAGTACAGCGGAGCTGCATAAGAGAGGCCGACCGGGATGTGGCTCTGGAGAATGTCAAGTACAGTTCCCTGCTTGACTAGCAGGTCTTCATAATAATAACTCCGGGCAAGGCCCGGCGTCCCCCCGGTCTCCCAGCCGTAGTCGGAGTTGCCGAAGGACCCGTCGAAGTACGTGCCCAGTATTTCACCGGGCTCGCACAGGCAGGCGTCGACCCAGAAGATGTACGGGTAGGTCACGTCAGCGCCGGGAATCGTCGCGATCGTGACCGGGACGGTTGAGGCCGTGGCCGTGAAGGTCACGGACTGGCGGTACCAGCCGGACGCCAGGTCCGACCCGGTATACAGGCTATTGCTGAAGTTCCCGGCAGCGGTCATCTGGATGTCAGCGATATTAGCTAGCTGAATATTGATGTAGGCACTCGCGGTGTAGATCTCGCCGGGCAGGAGATTGGTCAGGTTAGCGGTGATGGACCCGCCGCCAGAGGAGATGACGCACTTACCCGACGCTGACCCGGCAGTGAACACGATACCGTCCCACTCACCTATAACCCCGAAGGAGTTGGTTTCGTCCTGCGTCAGCACCGTACCGGGTCCGGTTGCCCACCCGGCCGTGGACACCTCGAAGCTGGGATTGGCGAAGTAATTCAGTCTTGTCGGCTTGATGATGGTATGGATAGTCCGGGGAGCGTCGTAGGCATAAGGAGCCGGAGGAGAGGCATTCGTCGTGCCGTCGTAGGAATCATTGGAGGCCAGCGGTGCAAGCGACACCTGGACCTGGGTGGTATTCTGGGCTGCCCCGGCCGGGACTGCCGCGAATTCGAATCCGGTCGCCATGTAGGCCGCCCGGTTCCACAGGTTCTTTCCCGTGGTGAGGGTGTCTGACGTAGGGTAATCCAGGGGCGGGTAGAAGATCCCCCAGACGTTGTTGTAGCCGGTGTGACCTGACGGCGTATTGGCATTGTTCCAGGCGACATAGGACATGGCAGGATCGACGTCCGTACTGGGCCAGATGGCGAAGTCGTCCAGGGCACCGACCGGCGGAAGGTAGGTAAGAGAGGGATTAGGCGAGCTGAGTGTCATCAGACCGGACTCACCCGTAAGCTGAACGACTTCTCCTGCCGTGTATATCTGCCCCTGGCCGTCCAGGTGCATGCCCCCGTGCCCGGAGATGGCGAACTGGAATACCTGGTAAGAGCTTGACTCGTACGGCGTGCCGTTCCAGGCGCAGCCGGGATAACTGCCGTCCATGTAGCCGGGTGCGACCGGGAGAGGGGCGTACTGAATGGCATCGGCTATGAAGGTCAGGGACTGCGCGGTCGGCGTGGTCACCAGGACGTAGAGGTACGAGCTTCCTGAGCTGACAGCCAGGTTATTGAAGGTCACCGTCTGCCACGCGAAGGTCAGGTCCACTGCCTGGCTGGCCAGGACAATTCCGCCAGGGTTAGTCACAGCCTGGACGAGAACAGTTCCGGACTCCCCCGACAAGGCTATGGATACGGTCGCGATAACGGCTGAACCGTACATCGCCTCAGGACCGTAGAAGCCCTCTCCCGCGACCAGGCCGTCTGTTTCAGCCTGCATCGAGTACCGGCCGGAGGCAGCGTTGTAAGATACCCGGGAGAGTGACGTACCGGTAAGGGCCGTCCACCCGGTGAGATCAACTTCGAAGCTGGGATTTTCGCAATCGTTCTGGTTGTAGTTAGCGGTCATCGGATTACCACCAGTTGGCTCGTCCAGAAACTAGAGTACGACAGCGTGGCAGTAAACGTCCCGGTAGCACCCGCTGGCACGTTCTGCATGTCTGCTACGAGCATAGCAGGAGAGTAAGTGGGCTGATAGGTATACGACGCGCGGAAGGTAAACCCGGCTGGCACGCTTGACGCATAATTGCTTGAGGCTCCACTGAACGCGCCGGTAATAAGCAGGACCCAGTCACTGGGGTTCGGCACGTTGACCGAACTGACAGTTACTGCTGTATTTTCTGCTGAAGTTCCGCTAGGCGTGCCTGTTGCGTCTACGCTTCCGTGTGCAATCACTATCTGGGCAACCGTGAAGTAGCTAGCGGTGGAAGCGGTTACCGTGAAGGCAGTTTCGGTACCAGTAGCAGTTTTAGATAGAAGCTGGTAACCATTATAAGAGCCGAAAGTAACAGGCGTACCAGCGGAGAATCCGGGGCACGAGAAGGTTGCCGCGTACTGGCCATTCGCTACAGCCAGCAGGATAAGATCCCCGGCTGCGATATTCGATGGCGCAGTTACCACCACAGGTGCACCCGAAGCCCCTGCCGAAGGCCAGAAAGTAGGAGTCGCCCGGTACGACAGTATACCACCTATACTGCCCACGTCCCCGCCCGTACCAGCGTCTGCACCGAATACCTTAACGTAAGCATTCTCCGTGAACGCCCCGGTTTCGACACCAGACGTGTTAGTTTCATTAACGATGCCGTGCAGGATGGCCGTGTCATTGAAGGCATCCGTGACAGACGTGACCTGGACGTTGTTCCGGTAGACAATGATGGAGGAACCATTCAGGTTAATGCTCATCCGGTCATTGTTGCTGAACGGAGTCGAATGAATGGCAACCTGCGTCCAGATACCGGTGGCCTTCTTATACAGCCCTGTTCTTCCGCATCGCCAGTAATCAGAATCGTCTGAGTACCGGAACACCAGTCCTTCGGAGAACAGCGGAGCCGGGGCTGACCGGAAGGTAACGCCAAGATTAGTATTAGCCAGACCGGAAACGACAGAGAGCGAGCGTGCCTGGGAATTTGCTGGCCAGACGGTACCGTCCCCGTATCCTCCTACGATCCAGGCACCGTCCTTGGTCACCCAGGTGCATGTCTCGTCATCAGTAGTGCGCCCGTTCAGGCTGGAGCTGATAGTGCTGCCCAGTATGACAGTGGGCACGACGGCGCTGATGTTCATGGAGGTAAGTGTCCCGGGCACGGTGGTGAACTGCTGGTAAGACTGCCACCGTGCTGGCGTAACCGGGTACGGACTGCCAAATTCCTGAACATAAAGGGTTCCGTATATCGCCCCTGCCGGGGTAAAACCGGAAAGATTCACGAAACCCGGACCTGTAGTCTTCTCCCAGGTTTCCCAGATAGCGAGGATATTCTCAGTCCCGAAGAAAGTACCGTACTGGGCGTCAAAGTAGCTGCCAATACCATCAAATATGACACTCTGAATGGGTGCCCCGAGGGTGACGACGGTCGTACCTATGGGGACAATCTCGGGTACCCAGACGGTTGACTGAGAAGTGTAAGCTGCAGAAAGCTGAGCCCAGACCTGCTCAGAGGTTTCGTATCCGGTGTACGCACCAGGCCCGTCCAGGGTATTACCAGCCTGTCGTACGCCTCCCCCGGTGTGCTGGACCTGGATAGTTTCCCAGCCGTAAACTGCAGGGTGGTACACAGCAGGCCCGGTTGCCGCGTAATGGCCACCCCAGCCGTACCAGGTAATCTGGGCAGTCGAAGCAGGCGTGATAGTCTGGACCTGCAACTGATAAGGCAATCCGCTGATAACCGGGAATTGTGTTGTCGTCCAGCTTTCAGGAGCAGTACTGGACGGAGGCTCACTCGTAATAACATTCGGGCCGGGTACTTCAGAGAACGCCTGATACGGAGCGTTGTAATTTACCACGACATCAGCCGTCGCACCAGCCAGCAGGGAAATCGACCCGGTCACGGCAGAGGTCAGGGGGTTAGACCAGTTGTTAATGATCTCCAGGCCGTTGACGAATACCTGAACTCCCCCGTATCCTGCGGAGGTGAAGACGTAGGTACCCGCAGCCGGGACCACGAACGACCCGGTGAATTGCGCTGACCAGCCGGAGCCTGAAATACCGGTGGCTGGTGAAGCACCATTCCAGTTGATGACAAGGGACGGGACGGTCCCCGTCGTTACGGGCGTACCGGACAGGGTGATGTTCTGGTAGTAGCTGACTGCCCACGAGGTCGGGGCGATAGGCCCGCCGCCAGTTTCCTGGATAACGGTGGTCGGCGTGGTGAAGGAGTCGAATGCCATGCTGCCAGGATGGGCAACAACATTGCCAAGTGCATTAGGGTTGCGGGAGAATACGCGGGCGAGGTAGTTACCGGACTGGTCATACCATTCGACAAACGGGATAACCGCAGCCGTCAGGTTGGATGCAGACGAAAGATCCTGGGAGGTCTCGCCGGACAGGAGCAGACGGATACGCGGGTCCTGTGAAAGAGGTGCCCAGTTAGCCGTCGCCACGCTAGTTGTCGGGGGAGTGATGCCGGTTGACGCAGTCAGCGCGATGAACGGCTGGTCGCCGTAGGAGGTGATATCATTCGTGGAATATTGAGTCGTGGCATTCCAGACCTGGCTAGGACGTATCCACGGGACCGGGATACCGTCCTGGACTGCCTGGATAAGTTCGGGCGGGACAGGAACGACAACAGCCTGGGGAGTCAGTGAGGTGTCGTCAAGCCACTGCGCGTCGGCCGCAGTGGGAGTCCCGGTCCACGCCAGGTGGACGGCGGCGTAAACCGTGCTGGCCGGGGCTGTTGCCGTAACGGTGTACTGAGTCCAGGTGGAAGCTACCGGCGCTGCCGCAGTCCCGGCGGTCACGCTGAGCTTACTGCCGTACTGGTCGTACCAGTGTAGTTCCGCGAAAATCGTGACCGTACCCGCAGCGTTAGGCCGTGTCCAGAAGCTGCCTATTACCGACGTCCCGGCTGCGACCTTGATCCATGGTGACCCGAACCGGCAATTCCCCCCGGAAAGCGGAGTGCAGAGGACAGAGTAACTACCGGAGTGGACGTACCCGGAGGCGACATTAGTTCGCTTGTAAAGACAATTATCAGCAGCCCAGAATCCGGGCCGGAGAATCTGCGGCTCTGCGGTATTGTTCCAACTGTAGTTCGTGTGGTAGACCAGCGGCCAGGTCGAGTCCAGCCAGGGCACACCGTAATTGCTGTCACCGGAATAGGAGTACTCACCATAGTAAGTGTTGTACCCGTTGAAGACCTGATTGTAGACGTAGCTCAAGGCGTAGCCGGACTCAAAGGCAAAGTCGGGGATCTGGTAAAGATCCTGAGTTCTACGGGAGACAGACCGGATCATCAGGTTCTTGGCGCTGGCTCCCTTGTTGTACAGCCGGAGAGCATTCCAGGCGTAGTTCGTGCTGCTCTGCGTATTACCGGGAGTCAGCACGCCAAGGCCCTGAGTCAGTGTCTGGGGCACGGGGATAGAATTAGTCGCAGAAGAGTCCAGGGCTTCCCATGTGCCTACGCTGTTTGTCACCGGGTTGATGAGGGTACCCAGGAAAGAGTCAGTCGTCCCGCCAGGACCGCCTACGCAAGTCCAGTACGCGTTAGAGGTACCGTTTACCGGCGGTGCTACCCCGGTAAGCTGGTCAGTCGCGCACTGATACCAGTACCCGGTACCGGGGAAGTAGTTGGTAAAGCCGCCGTAGTACCCGGCCAGGGGCTGCCATACACAGCTCCACTCAGGATGCCATATGCTGTTCGCGTCGTAGCAGTTCGCGGGCGTCCGGTAAACCTGTGAGGGACTGTACGTCTCGAAGACAGGATTGAGGAACTGCGCCTGGTCATCTACGAGCATTATGTTCGGGCCAACCTGGACATCTGCGCCCCAGCCGGTCCTGATACTGATCTCCTGGATGATGCCGTTCACTGTCCCCCGGTTCTGGGAGACATGCGCCTGGTTGGCTACTGCCTTGCGGACGGTGTAGGCAGGCACGTCGGGACTGAAGGTAAGGCCGACTTCAGCCGCCATGTTCCAGAGGTCATCAAGGGGAATGAACATCGGGTCATTCAGGTGATTTGCCAGGACGTCGTACTGGGTCTTGATGTAGTCCCACATCCATCCGAGGACGTTGGTGAACTGCACGAGCTGGGAATTGCCGGAAGCGTCATCAGTCAGGTCCCCGCCGTTAAGCTCTGTCCGGAAGTACTCTGGCATGAGAGAGAGGAGCATGGCACCAGACGCGTAGTCAACCGGGGTAAGGCAGGCTGCGAAGCCCGAGCGCACCCACAGGTTAGTCTCGACGTCAGCCAGGACATAAAAGCCATAGTAATGATAGGTACCGGGGATGACAGCCTGGTCGAGATAAGACGAGCCGGGGTAGGTCAGGTCATCAATGACGACACTGCCGTCGTTCTCATCGACAGGGTAACCGTACCGGTTCGCAATCAGACGCCAGCGGGCGATATACGTCGCGGTCGGCTTGACCCAGGTGACAGAGACAGTCCCGTAGTCAATTGACACGGCGGACATAGGGGCGCACTGGTAAGCAGCCGGAAGAGACAATCCGTACGTGCTACTCGAATAAGTAGAGAGCCCATACACTGTACCTTGAGTAGGTGTGGTCATTCTTTAAGACCTCACTTACCCGGTTGGTGTGCCTGGCGGTACTTCACGGACGAATACTGCCTTGAACTCCTGATCAAATGTGCGGTGGGGAGTATGAGGACAGCCATTTTCCGACAGCACCTGAATCCTGTCGCCTTGTCCAAGTATACCTTCCCAGGTAATCTTGGTGGAACCCGGACGCTGGACCTGGTCTACCGTCCACCAGTAACCGCCGTAATAATTCCCGGCGAAATCCCAGTGCCAGATATCCTGGCGGAAGTAGTAGTCATTCAGGTAAAAGTAGCAGCCATGGTAGCCAGTGCTCCACCAGTCCCACTGCTGCCCGATCGTAATACGCCACAGGCCGAGCACCGGGATAGTGACGTCGGTCCCGTTGTACATATTGAAAGGATCGAAGTCAACGTTATCGTAGGCGTTCCAGACACCGTAATTAGTCCCGGCCGACTGGTAGTTATTGACCTGCAGCTCATCATTGCCCAAAATGCAGACAGGAAGCTGATTACCCGCGAGGTTGTCCGAGATGCGGGCATCTACGCTCGTGTAGGTAACCGGGTTACCCGCGATAGGATTGCTCTCAGTCTGAGGGGACGTTCCGATCGTATTCTCGATGGCAGTCACCTCGGCCGCGACGGAGTTAACATCCTCGGCGTAATCAACGCTCGCAGAATCGATCCGGTCAGGACCCCAGTTGAACACCCCGCCTGGAAAAGTCGCGTTAGACATTATTGCCCCCCGGAGACGCTGATGAAGAACGAGCCGCAGGAGGGCACCTCGTTCGCACGGAACTGGATAGAGGTCACGCCCGCCTGGGGCACGTCTTCCCGGAGGAACACCGGGATCACGCAGTAGGCTACGCCAGGGACTGAATTGATCAGGGTGTACAACTCCGACACCGTGATCAGCTCACCGAAGGATACAGCAGGAGGGGACAGGTACGCGGTCAGTGCTGCCTGGACAGCAGCAAGTACACCGGCCTGCTGGTAGTTCGGCTGGACAACAAGCTGGACCTGATTCGCCGTGGTTCCCACATCTACCAGGACAATGGTCGGATTGACTACTGACAGGCTTACACCGGCCAATGTCTTTCCCTGAAAATAGGTGAGGATGTTGTCCACGAGTGCTGGCCCAGGGGGTGAATAGTTAGGGCCAAGCACGTACAGACTGACGCTGGTACTGTGATTGCCGATTGCGGAGGCCATGAGAACTCCGGGCACGTTGAAGGCCAGGTCGGAAAAGTCCTGGGGTGAAACAGCACGGTACTGTGCGCGGTAGGCTGCAGGGGCGTTGGATCGAATGGAGTCATTTGACTCTGCATCAGAGCCTCCGGTCATTGCGGTCGAGGCGGGCACGTTGCTGACCACCGGGATGAACACACCGGTAATGGGCGCGGCAATAGAAGCTACAGCACCGACCGGCAGGTTACCGGCCGAACCTAGTATCGTCCTGTAGGTCGCGTAGATTGTCAGGCCCAGTCCGGGAATCAGCCCGTTGATGTTATCCCCGAAGATCACATTCGTGTTCCCGGCCTGGTCGGTGCTAGTGGTGAACACAAGGTCAGACGCTCCGGCGTCTACCAGGAAGGGAATGTACAGCCACTGGGCGTTGCCTGATGTATCCGCACTTTCCACGAATACTGTCAATGTACCGTCCTGGACACCAAGCTGGGGAATCTGGAAGGTCTGACCGGCCACGCCTGCAGACGTCCCGATGACGATCAGCGTCGTGGTCTCGCCCTGGATAACCAGGACTGTGCTTGTTCCCCCGTTACCGGGGACCACGACCAGGGACTGTGTCTCGAAGATGACAGACTGGGAAGCAGTACCGGATGAGTACGATGACGTGACCTGCGTCATCGCCGGGACGGACACAGGGGGACCGGGATTGGCGGTCTGGAAGGTGACGACACCGCTCGAAGGTGAACCATTAGCAGGTATGTACCCCAGTGTGGCAGCAATATTCAGCAGGGACTGGCGCTGAGTCGCGGTCGGAAGGTAAGCCTCCTGGCTGATCCTGTCACCGTAGAAGGACTGAATGTCGCCTACATAGGCGAACAGCTCTACCAGCATGGTTCCGAAATCACCCTCAGACGAGGGATTCCAGTCCGGAAATGCCACGGCAGCGTAAGCCAGCATGGACTGCACGAGAGCAGACCAGTCCCGGCTGGTGAAGTCGATGCTGCTGGGCACCTGGAGAATTGCATTCGGGGAGGGAGTTGTCATCAGGCGTTCACCACTGTCTCAGTCACAGTACCGCCCAGGGACACCGTTGCGATGTTGGAGGAAGAACCCGCACCAGGATTCAGGGAGAAGTCCACGTTAACATCGGCCACACCGAAAGTATCATTAGGAGTCGGCGTGATATTCAGGACGTTGATAGATGGTTCCCATGTGGCAAGCTGGGAAGTCACTGCAAGTGTGATCTCCCCGGCAACCCTGGTAGGACTTGGCCGGAAAACGAATCCTTTCAGGGGAACACCGTAAGACGGAAGCATCACGCGTTCACCCGGACTGGTAGCCAGGATCGATTCTATATGCTGCCTGGCCTGGACGTTAGGATCGTCTGTGATAGCCACGCTTCCGTATGGTGTCAGGCCGAAAGGCTGCAGTATTTCTGTTGACATAATATCTCCATCTTATCAGGCCGTCAGACTGTAGCACGGAAATTGAAGGTCTCCCGCGATGAACATCACGAGAACGGTCGTTCCCACGATAGGAGGAAACTCCGGGATAGCCCCCATCGGGCGTGCCCAGGTATGCATCTCAAAACCGGAGAGCTGCGGGACCTGGACCTGCACGTAAGTGTCTCCTCTAGTCTGCGCGACAATGCCCAGGTACACGCCAAGCCATTGCTTGTGTTCTGGAATTGGCTGGCCTGTCATATATTTACAATCCCGTCGATGATTATAGCAAAGCTGGTAGACTGCCAGATGCTCTTGCTGATGAGAATGCAAGGAATTATTTCAGGGGAAACGGGACTCACGCCCTTGATGCTCGGTGCACCCATTGCTGAGTTGGTCATGAGTCCAAGTCGCGTAATATAAATGTCCTTACTCGGATCAGGTGATCCTCCTATTGTCAGGACGTGCTGGGCAGACGTGACAATCCAGTTTCCTTGTGCACCATCTGGCAACGCATAGCCTTGCAGGTTGATGACCTTGCCGGGGTAGAGCAGCGTGTACCCAAATACTTCCACGCTGGCCTGAATCCAGAACTGGCTAAGACTCTGCTGAGCATTGACGATCTGCTTAGCCTGCTGGTAAGACGTCACATGACGAGTTGTGTTGATTGTCGTGGTCGTACCTGGTGTGCTGGTGTCAGCCAGGACAGTAAAAGGCTGGCCGGTAGACTGATCAACCCCGGAAATCTGCCGTTGGGTAACAACGGCACCCGGTATGTTGTCGCCCTTGATGCGCTGGAAGTCTCGTGCGGTGTCCCTCTGGGTCGGGATTTTATCAATGCGATACTGTGGCACGAATAGCTTACTCTGTCCCGACAGGCAGACAATCGGGTCGATGAAGTACAGCGTGCCACCGGATACCCAGAAGCGGTAACCGACCTTAGCAGCGATACGGTTCAGGAAGCTGAAGTCAGACTCAACCTGCATCTCGAAGGGCAGATTAAAGTTGGTCGAGGTCACGACACAGCGCAGACTGTATTTCCTGGCAATCGTCTGGGCAATGGCAGTCGGCGTCGTGATTGGCCACGCCTTAGAGACCTCCGTGTTCATCGGCTTACTAGTCCCGATGCAGACATACGTGATCTGGATAGTGCCCATTCCGGCATCGTCATTAGACGCAACCTCGTGATGGTTGACGTAGCCGTACCACGTGGACATGTTGACTGACCCGCGCCCCCAGACCATCTTGACCGGTGCATTGTCTGCCCATGCAGTCAGCAGATGCTTGTAGGGGGTACCTGGTGCGACGGGAATCCGCAAAAACACTAGATCATGGGCTCCCCAGGATTCACGAAGCTCTACGTCGTAAGGCAAGTCAGAACAAGCGGAACCTGCTATTTCCAGTGAATAAAGAGTTGGCGCGACTGGAGGCGAGATCGTGGTGGCTACCATAATATTCCCGGAATCCTGATGATAGAGCCAGGAGGTAGGTTACTCCAATTCAAGATCTCAGGGTTGCCCTGGGCTATATGAAACCATAGCGTGGGATCACCGTAGAAGTCGTTCGCTATGGTGTCGATACGATCTTCCCCCGTAACCATGTAGGCCGTGTACGTGAAAGAGTAATTCGTCTGCGGGCTGGGAACCAGCACCTGCCGGGTCTGTCCGTTAATCGTGAGATCCACGATGGGAGTGTTGATGTACCTGCTACCTGGCTGGACTGTCACGTTCCTCCCACTCCGCTCGCAGGAATAGTCGGAGGTGAACCGGAAGTGGGCACCCCTGGCGTAAGTGACTGCAGGTTACTCCAGGCATTAAGCGGAGGCTGTGCGCCCGATGGCGGGATCATGGTGGTGAAGGAAAAGTTCATGACGGACCTTATCGGGACCATGTACTGACTCCAGCCGGTGGTCTGGCAATCGACCGAATTTATATAGCCGTAGAAGACGCTCGGGCCGAAGTAGATGTACGACGGTATCTGGAAAATGGTACCCTGCTTGACCTGGACAGCACCCTGCATGGCGCTGGCCCCGGCCTGCTTCGTACTCCCGTTTCCTGCGCTCTGCCCTATAAGCTGGCCGGTGAACTGCTGCATGCACAGGTAATCAACCTGGACTCCGTACACGCTGGCGTCCGTATCAGACGTCGTGACGGGAACATTCCCGTCCGGCATCGACCCCCAGACCTCAAAACTACGGTCAAAGAGCAGCGAAAAGGAAATGGTCTGATTCATCGGAAGGGCCACGGCAGCAAGAGCGCTCGCGGAAGTAAACTGCAGTGCGGCATTAGTCTGAGCGCCGCCTGCTCCCGAGTAGATGGCCGCGCTGTTATCTATTGTGGAAGGGTTGAACAGGAAATTCAGCTTGGACCTGAACGCCTGAGGGTACCCGTAGGTCGGTCCTGCCCAGACCATTTCTCCCGTGGCTGAGTAGGATACGGCATTAGGTCCCATATTTCCCGGCAGCGGGATGTTTGCCATGCGAGGATCAAATCCCGGTTGTGTGTAAACGATCTGCGTGGCTGCGGCAACGGGAGTCTTCGTAGTCTTTACAGGCGGCTTGGCTCCGGGTGTGGGCAATGGCGTGGCAGGAGTTACACCGGCAGCTTTCTGCGCAAGCTCCTGAGATGCAAAAGGTCCGGTGATGTCAGCGCTGACACCGAAAGTACTTTGTGCTGCAGCTACAGTACCGAAGAAAACCTGGGGAGTCGTGCCAACACCGGTTATAGAATACCAGTAACTAGTTGCTGTCATTTCACGCCACCAGCGATGTTGCTAAAGAGATCCTCTTTTTGTAGCAACTGGCGAACCTCACGAACGAATTCGCGGGCGTTCTGAGCAGCGGGAGCACTGGCACCGGCAGAGGTACCGCCAATGTTGATGTCCCCGAAGTTGATGGTCATAGGCTGTCCCTGACTAGCGCCCGTCCGGTTACCGCCCGCAGTAATGTTCGCAAGCTGTGCAGTCCAGGGAGTCTGGGCAGTCCCCTTGGCCGCAGACTTCGACGCCGCGTTAGTAGCCACCCTGGTACCAGGGGCCATGTCCATAAGCTCAGGACCGCGCTCGCCAACCCAGGTGAGCCCGCCAGCCGCACCTACGGTACCACCGGCATAGCCGGGAAAACTGTGAGCGTCGTGACCGTAGTGGCTCTGTGCCCAGGGGCTGTCCATGATGGCATTGATTACGGAAATACCAGAGCCCTTCGTGTCGGCCTTCAGCGCACTTAGTATGCCAGAATAGTTAGACATGCCAAGATACTGGGCGGTGTATTTGAGGCCGTCAGCCAGGGTCGGAAAGGCCCACGCTCCGTCCGCATTGTGGCCAGGCCAGTTAGCCTTGCCGGGGTTGAGGTTCATCGGGTTGTTGGCGGCCTGATTACCGAAGCCGCCACCTTCAATGGTTTCCCAGCTAGTAACTGCCTTGATATTTCCGGCTGAAAGAGGAGCACCAATGGCCTTCAGCAGGGCCTTGGCAAAGGATGCACGCGATCCGCCTGGATCAGTCAATGGTCCCCCGGCACCTGAGCCACCTCCAGAGCCACCTCCAGAACCTCCACCAGAGCCACCTGAACCACCGCTCGAAGAAGCGGAACTCGAACTGAGTGTGCTGCCACCACCACTACCGCCTCCGAGTGCCCCCTGGATGTTAGCCAGCTCAGTTGATGAGCCGTAAGATCCAGGGCTGAGTCCAAGCGTTCCACCGGTAGCCGCTGAGCCGGTAGCCGCACCTGGATTACCACCGGGAGATCCTGATACAGTACTGGCTGCTGTACTAGTGCTGCCTGAAGTACCAGGTGACGCACCAGTCAGCCTGCGAATCTGGAAACTCTCCCCACCAGGACCACCGCTGGTTATAGAAGTATCAATTGTACCTGACGCAGTGTCATACGCGGACACCATCTTGTTTCCGCCAAGAGAAATTCCGACGTGACTTGGCCACAACACAATGTCTCCGCTGAGAGACTTGCTGGCGTCTGTTCCAATGACCTTGGTACCGCCCCAGGATGCCCAGTCTCCGGTGGCCGGGCCGTGTATTGCTCCCTTGCTGGTGGTGCTGGCCCAACTCCCGCCAGGAATACTCATCTTTTCATCATGTCCGACAACGTAGTCAACAAAGGAGCTGCAGTCCCAGCCATTTTTGGGATTAGACGGGCCGCCGTAGACATACTTGTGGCCAACGTACTTTTGAGCATCGGCTGCAATTGCGCCGCCTGATGAATAACCGGGCACGCCTACTGCCTTAAACACTCCCGCCAGTTTCTTCGAGTGTTCCTTGGATACGACCGTCTCCCCAGACTCAAGCAGAGCAGGATTTACATCCCCGCCACCGTAGCCGGGAAGACGTCCGCCTGCCGAAAAGAGGCTAGCGATATCCTTCCCGATACCCACGGCTGTGCCTACGGTACCCATGAGCGCAGCCCCGCCTGGAACGTTAGCCAAGGAGGCAGCGATGCCGCCGTGTATACCGGTGATCTGCTTAACCCCTGGTATGTTCAAGAACTTGGTCACAGCCGCATTGAAGTCACCAATGATGGCAGTCGAGGCAGTCAGCCCGTCATTGAAGGACTGGGCCGTGTTGGCAGTCTGGTTCATCTGCTGACTGCTGGCGTTATTGATACGTTGCTGGTCTGAGGTGTTGATTCCGTACTTGGCCAGCTCGGCATCAGCGCTGGATACAGTCTGCTTCTTGGACCCGGCGGTGCTGCCCTGACCCGCTGATGCATTCCACAAAGCTGTCTGCTGAGTCGTACTAAGGCCCTTTCCTCCCGTAGCCTTGTTACCGACGTCCAGCTTCTGCGTGGCCAGCAGCATGGTCTGCAGATTCGCGGCCTGGTTGGGGTCTCCCCCCGATAGTGCCAGCAGGGTACCGTACCCGGCACCTGCCTCGGAAATGTTGGTGGACAGGTTCTTGCCGCCAGTCCCGCCTAGCCGGTTGATAAGTCCCTGGGCGACGACTGGCATTGACCGGGTGGCAGATGAGCCCCTGATACCGGGAGCAGTGTTCCCCAGGCCCATATTGTAAAAGGCCATTGAAGATGTAGGAGAGTACAGGTTTGCAGCGAACTGGGCACCGGCTGCGGCACCCTGGCCCATGGCGTACCCGGCCGCATTAGCGCCGGACTGAAGCTGATTCGACTGCGCATTACCGTAACCTGAAGCCGTCCCGTACATGCCGCTGATAATCGACTGCGAGGCGAGCTGGTCACTCTGGTTCATGGCCAGTGGCTTGTTGGCCAGCGCAGCCTGACCAATCCGGTTCTGGACGTTAGCCCCGGCTCCTGCGCCAGCCGGAAGCCACATGGCGTTCTGCGTCACAAAGCCGGAAAGCTGAACCTGCTTGCTGTACTGGTTCAGTCCGTAAGCTGTCGACGCTATGGCAGCCGCACCTGCAGCCGTCGCGAGCGTGCCGCCGATGGTCGGGGGACCGCTGCTGGCACTCCCGCCATTGCTAGGCGCACCCCCTCCTGTACCTCCCCCTGTTCGCGCAGTAACGTACGCCGCAGCAGCGGAAGGCTTGCCCCCGATCTGGCCGAACATGGTAGGGAGCAGCCCGGTGTATCCCTGACCGGAACCCTGCCCGCTCGCGGCAGGCTGCATTCCCGTATTCTGCGTGGTGACGCCCCACGCATTAGTCGTGGATTGCCCGGACTGGTTCGGCTGCTGGCCACCGAATCCGTTCTTGAGGGAAGAGAAGCGCGAGCCGAGCTGACTCACCCATCCTTGGCTGTTAGATGACTGGGGTCCGCCCGTCTTTGAGGTGATCCCGCCCGGCGTGATACTCCCGGCCGACTTCGCTGCCGTGTCATACAGGCCGGACAGCTTGGTAACGGCAGAGTCAAACTTGTCAATTGCCTGCTGGAGAGAATTCGCGCCTATGACCTGCGAGCTGCCCGGGTTTCCTGCCACACCCATCGTCGCATTGTAATCATCATTCGCGGGCATTACCAGGCTCCGTTACATAGGTACCACTGAAAGAGCCCGTTGCTCCGTGTTGTCCTAGACGGGATGATCTAATGTTGCTACGAGCTATTATTCCGAATGTTCGTTCTCCCTAAGTTTACCAGATTCTTTTGCTCGTGCCGGGCCAGGGAGAACTCCGACCAGTACTTCCGCTGCTGCCGGGTCATCCTGCCCATGTCCTCAGGAGTCCACGCCGGAAAGGCGATGGTAATCAGGCCGTACTCGTAGTACATCCGGTCGAGGCTTATCTCCCTAGAGAAACAAGTCCGCGATCCCCAGTGCGAGGGTCACCTCATTACCGCACGCCGCGTGAGTCAGTTTAATGTCGTTGAACTCCGGTCCTGGCTGGCGCTCAGCTACCTCTCTCAGAACCTTACGCCGGTCTGGTATGGACATCTCGCGGGCCAGAGACGGGAAGCCAGCCATTGACTGAATGTGACCGTCAGGCGAGGTGATGGTGGAGATACAGCGTTGGAGCAAAATGGTGTTTCGTTCGGCAGTAGTGGCCTTAGGATTCTCCCCTATTGCCAGTTGGTCTTCCCCGTTAGGAAGACGTACAGCCGCCACCTTGCCACGGTTCAGCTCGACCTCGAATGCAGCCTCATCAGGACTCTTCAGGGTCTTGGTACTGACATCTTCAGTAAGGTCAATCGTCAGGTCGGAAAGCTCACCGCAGGACGGGCACTCCCACTGCGGGATTTCCAGGTCCTTGCCGTAGGTGATGATCCGGATTCCCATGAGAATAGCGTCCCGGTCCCCTATAAGTAGTTTGCCCAGGAGCTTTTTAGTCTCCTTGGGGTCAGCCTCCCCGACCTTGACCGTCCCCTGAGTTACCAGGGTATTCAGGTAGTGGAAAGAATTTACCACACCGGTACGCGGGTCCGGAAGGGAAGCACGGGACAGGGCTTCCTCGGCCATCCCGTTAAGTTCCCTGACCTGGGCCGTGGAAATTATCTCATCACCATTTACCAGGCCACCGGGCAGGGTGACCAGGTCAGGCAACGACACCGGAGCATCGGGGTACTTCGCAATAGCGGCTGACATAGCCGCAGCGGCGGCGGCGTTGGCATCACTGGGACGCTCATTCGCGCGAACGGTCTTCACTTCTGGTGCCATATTGTGCTCCGTGTACGTTCCGGGTTGCTACGAGATTATCCTACTGGTAATCCTTACTGAAGTGTGTCCGGTGCGGAAGCTGCAGATGTGCCCACACCTGCCGCGTAGGAAACATCAAAGCCCTCATGGACCATAGAGAGCTGCGCGACCAGTGTCTGGTTCGCTCCCGCGTCAAGGTCGCCCCAGGCAAAGGCAGTAGTCCACGCGTTGTGAACTATGAACCATGCCTTGACAGGAGCATCTTGCGTAGTGACCGGATGATCCAGAACCTGGATATCTGCCTTGTAGCGGAAGTTCATGCCAGGAGCCTGGGTACCGGAACCCTGATTGACGGTGAAGATCTGCTGTAGCATGTTCACTTCCAGCGGACCCCCCGTCTGCCCGCAGATGACACCATGGGACAGGGTAATCGGATTGAACGACGTCTGGCCCGGCATCTGCTGGGTCACCGTGTTCATGTTTCCCTCACGGTAGGGAATCGAGTCGATGTTCGCGGCAAGCCCCTGGACGGTCATGAAGCCGAGGGTAATGGAAGTACCGCCGCCGCCCGCCCCGGTGGCGTTCAAGGGGGTCAGTATCACCTGGAACTTAAAATTCCTGAGCGGGTCAGTCGCCGGACTTGACAGCGAGGTCTTCTGTGTAACCATTGTTCCTGCCTTCAGGAAGTTGACGTAGTGACAGTCGTGGTTCCGGTACCCTGGAACTGCGAGATCGTGATATTGATGAACTCGGCAGGACTCAGGAGAGAGACGGCAACCGTGGCGGTGATAATGCCTGCCGAAGCCGTGGCCAGGGTGTTGTTGGTGGAATCGCAGGTAACCAGGTAAGACGTGGACGGGGTAGTTCCGCCAAGCTGTCCCGCCTGCATCTGCTGCATCAGGTAATTCTGCAGGGTCGAGGTAACCCATGCCCATAGCTGTGCGTCATTCGGCTGAAACAAGGCTGGCTGGAGCAGCCAGTTGAAGTCATGCTCCAGCTTGATCAGCATCCGGCGAACCGCGATGTAACGAGTCGGGTAACCGACATCAAGCGTGCGCCCGCCGAAAATACAGAAGCCTACACCAGGAACGATCTTCAGCGCATTGATGTTGTAGTTGTTCAGCCCGTTAAGCTGAGTCGAGGTGAAGCGCGTCTCCAGGTCCACGACATTCAGGACAGCCTGGGTACCGGCAGGAGTCTGGACGGTCCCGGATGCGACGTCGTTCTGCTGCCACTGGCCAAGCACAAGGCCACCAGGAGGGAGAAGAGTGGCCGCACCCTGCGCCGTACTAGACGGGTCCTGAACGAGCACCCACGGGGCGTACAGAGCCATGTAGGAGGATACAGGCAGGGCAGACCCGCCCGTGACCATGTTGACGTAGTTGGTGTAGACCGTTGCATTAGTTTCGGGAAGCGTCGGAGTAGGCCCGTCACAGACGATCATGGTGTCACCGCGACCGGCAGCCCAGGAAGCAAGAGTGCCCAGGATGGAGGTGCTGGACAGACCGGGGACGTTAACGTACATTGCCTGGTCAGGCAGGGTATCCAGGGCGGTAGGAATGACAGTCCCGATAACCGGGACGATTGAGCCGTCTGACGCACCGGTAAGCGGAGTGGGGGAGGCCGCTGCCAGGTCAGTCGTACCGGCGACGTATCCGCCGGACGGGAAGGTCACGGCGACACTGACGTAGTGTGAACCGCCTATGGGAGAGTTGATCAGCGTAGCCATGAAACGCCCGCTGGGGTCCTGCGGATTCATCGTCACGTACGGGAATGTCTCGACCAGATTCGACGGAGATGAGTTACCGAAGTACACGTTGAAGTTGAAGTACCCGGCGGCAACAGCGACAACTTCAACGAAAATACTCTGCCCCCAGACACCTGGGGAACTGGCCGTGACGGTGACAATATCCGTTGTTGCAGGGGTGTCTTCTAGCTGGAGGGATGCGGACGTGGCGTCCGAGTTCGCGAGGGACAGGACGATGCACTGCGACCCGCCATTCTGGAAGAACTCGTATACGGCGAAGGGCAGAAGGTACCTGCCATTCATTCCAAGAGCCCAGGACGGCGTGTTCGTATTACTCGTTGCGGGGGTACTGAAACTCCCGTACTGGATCAGGAACTGATTCCACGAGGTGACGAGCCACGGCGCAGTAGGCCCGCCAGGATAAATACCCGCGAAGCAGGGCAGCGCTTCCCCGGGAATGCCCCCGCCACCGGTTGCCAGCGGCTGGAAGGACTCCT
>Ga0302179_10000694_pt1 | contig 21668 bp, 22 predicted proteins | sample I_Palsa_E3_1_FD_198788 | JGI IMG/M metagenome (GOLD analysis project Ga0302179, IMG submission 198788) | Peat permafrost microbial communities from Stordalen Mire near Abisko, Sweden - I_Palsa_E3_1 | ecosystem: Environmental > Terrestrial > Soil > Palsa > Peat permafrost | place: Sweden...
CAGAAAGTACATCACCACGTACTTGGGCTTGAGGGTCGGCTTGGCCGGGTTGCCCCCGAGGTTGATGTACCAGGACTCCCACGGGATGTTCGAGCAGATCAGCGGGGTGCCGAGCGACTCGGCCTGGCTGGCTACCGCGTTGACGGTTTCCGGTGTGGACGACGCGAGCAGCAGGTCCACGTCATCGTTCAGGATGGCCGTCCGGGCCAGATCCCCGGCCCGGCTGACGCTTGACTGGCTGTCGTAGGACTTGATGGTGACCGGGTAGGTCTTGCCGCCGATCTTGAATCCGTTCTTGTACGGGGCGGTCTGCTGAATCTTGGAGATCACCCAGTTGTCCGGCGCCCCGAACCCGGCCAGCGAACCGGTCAGCGGGTGGATCCAGCCGATCGTGATGGCCTTGGTGCCGCCCGATCCGGACCCGGATCCGGACGATGCACCCTTGATGCCGGCGCTGCACGCCTCGAGCAGGCCGCCGGCGCCGACCGCGAACGCGCCCGCGCCGAACGCCTTGAGCACGTTGCGGCGACCGATCCCGGGCGCGGCGGCCGGGGACCCGGCGGCGGCGCGGGCAGGCGCGGCGATATCCGGTGCTGGTCTGTCTGACGGGTCGGTCATGACTTTCCCCCTGACGCATGGGGCGGATGAGTGGCGGGACTTCGGCGGGCGGCCGGGTGCCCGGTCACGCATTCGTCAGCACGAGGTCCGCCTGCACGTGCAGCTCATTGTTCAACGAATTGTCAACAACTTGCGGGACAAATGGGTACTTACCCCTGCCAGTCTTCCGGTGCACGCCAAGCGGCCGGATTTCCCGGCGTCCGGAGCCGGCCCCGCGGCGCGCCACATCCCCGCGGTCCGGGCCGTCCGCGTTCGATAGGTACGGGTGTCTAGTCATGGCTCTCCATCGATGCCGCGGACCAGTGACCTGCCGTAAGTGGCAGCGCTGCGCAGTGATAGCGGAGTGCGAGGAACGTTCGCTCTGCGAACACTCGTGCTTAGTATGAACAGCGGTAGGTAGGCATAACGTAGGTTTGGCACGCGCTGCCCGTCAACGCGCGTTATGTAACTGTTGCCTCTCCCGGATAACTCTCCGTGCCGGGTTCCGGCCGCATCCCGGGGTGCGCTGGTCACCGTGAAGGTCATGGCTTCTTGCCGGCCCCGGTGCACCGGACAGCCACCGTCAGCGCCCGCAGTACCGGCGCTGGGCCGACGCAGTGCCGACCGTCTGGCAGAATGTCATCTGATTACCTGGTGAGGCGGGGCCCTCTTCCCCTGCTGCGCCGGTCCATCTGAGTGGTCCCGCCAGTCCCCACCTGGCCGCTGGGCCGCCGCCCGTACCTTTATTTGCTGGGAGAAGACCGCAGCCGTGGCTGTAAAGATCAAGCTCAAGCGCCTGGGACGAATCCGGGTACCGACCTACCGGATCGTCGTCGCCGACGCCCGGACCAAGCGTGATGGGCGTGCCATCGAGGAGATCGGCAAGTATCACCCGAAGGAAGAGCCGTCCTTCATCGAAGTTAATTCAGAGCGGGCGCAGCACTGGCTGTCCGTGGGCGCGCTGCCCACCGAGCCGGTCCTGGCCCTCTTCAAGATCACGGGCGACTGGCAGAAGTTCAAGGGCGAGCCGGGCGCGGAGGGCACGCTGCGCACCAAGGAGCCGGCGGCGGACAAGAAGGAGCGTTTCGCCGACGCCCTCAAGGACGCGGCCAACCACGACGCCGTGACCGCCCCGAAGGGCGGCAGCCGGGCCAGGAAGCCGTCCGACACCGCAAAGGCGGACAGCCCCAAGGGCGACACGGGGAAGGCTGGCACGGCCAAGGCGGAGGTCAAGCCCGAGTCTGGCCGGTCCAAGTCCAAGGCCACGGCCGAGACTCCGGCGGCGGGAGACTCCGGGTCCGCGGACGACAGCGCCGCGGCCGCGGCCAGCGAGGCCGTTCCGGCCACCGCTGAGTCGCCTGCGGTTGAGTCCCCGGCGGTTGAGGCACCGGCTGCTGAGGCACCGGCTGCTGAGGCACCGGCTGCTGAGGCACCGGCGGTTGAGGCACTGGCCGCTGAGGCACTGGCCGCTGAGGCACTGGCCGCTGAGGCACTGGCCGCTGAGGCACCGGCTGCTGAGGCACCGGCTGCTGAGGCACCGGCTGCTGAGTCCCCGGCCGCTGAGGCACCGGCCGCTGAGGCACCGGCCGCTGAGGCACCGGCCGCTGAGGCACCGGCTGCTGAGGCACCGGCCGCTGAGGCACCGGCTGCTGAGGCACCGGCCACTGAGGCACCGGCGGTTGAGTCCCCGGCCGCTGAGGCACCGGCCGCTGAGGCACCAGGCAGTGAGCCGGGCAGCGGAGCCTGACGTGCTGGAAGAGGCGCTCGAGCATTTGGTCCGGGGCATCGTCGAGCATCCGGACGATGTCCAGGTATCCAGCCGTGCGATGCGCCGCGGCAACGTCCTGGAGGTGCGCGTCCACCCCGATGACCTGGGCAAGGTCATCGGGCGCGGCGGCCGCACCGCCAGGGCGCTCCGCACCGTCGTGGGCTCGCTGGCCGGCGGGCGGCACGTCCGCGTCGACCTCCTGGATACGGACGAGATCCGCTAGCCGGGCAGGCAGGCATGCAGATTGCCGTCGGCCAGATCGTCCGCGCCCACGGGATCCGGGGCGAGGTGCTCGTTGCCGTTCGCACCGATGAGCCGGACGTGCGGTTCGTTCCGGGGGCCGTGCTGGCCACCGAGCCGCCCGGGCGCGGGCCGCTGACGGTCGCTGCGGCGCGCTGGCACACCGGCCGTCTCCTCGTCGCGTTCGAGGGCGTCCGGGACCGGAACGCCGCCGAGGATCTGCGCGGGACCCTGCTCATCCTGGATTCGGCGCAGATCCCTTCCCCGGACGACCCCGACGAGTTCTACGACCACCAGCTGATCGGGCTGGAGGTCGTCACCGCCGCGGGCGAACCGGTCGGCGTCGTTGCTGACGTACTGCACCACGGCCAGGATCTGCTGGTCGTACGGCGGGACGGCCGGCCGGGGACACCGGGCGCCCCGCGCCTCGCGGGACCGGCGGCCGGTGAGGCCCTGGTGCCCTTCGTGGGCGCGATCGTGACGGACGTCGACGTGGCCGCGGGCCGCCTTGTCATCGACCCGCCGGCCGGGCTGCTCGATCCGGACGAAGCGAGCAAGGCCTGATCGGCGTGCAAATCGACATCGTCACGATCTTCCCGGAGTACTTCGGGCCGCTGAACGTCTCGCTGATCGGCAAGGCGGCGAACCGGGGAGACATCGAGTTTCACGTGCACGACCTGCGGCAGTGGGCGCACGACGTCCACCGGACCGTGGACGACACCCCGTTCGGCGGTGGCCCGGGCATGGTGATGAAGGCCGAGGTCTGGGCCGAGGCGCTGGACGAGATCGCCCCGCCGGACATCGTGGAACCGGTGCCGCGGCTGGTGGTGCCCACCCCCAGCGGGATCCCGTTCACCCAGGCCCACGCGGCCAGTTACGCGGCCTGCCCGCAGCTCGTCTTCGCCTGCGGCCGCTACGAGGGCATCGATGCCCGGTTCATCGACGAGGCGCGGTCGCGAATGCGGGTGGACGAGGTCAGCATCGGCGACTACGTGCTGGCCGGGGGCGAGGCCGCGGTCCTGGTCATGGTCGAGGCCATCGGCCGGCTGCTGCCCGGCGTCCTGGGCAACGAGCAGTCGGCCAGCGACGACTCGTTCGGCGGCACGTCCGCCGCCGGGGACACGTCCCTGACCGGCGGAGGCTCCGCGGCGCTGGCTGACGCGCTGTCCGGCGGTGCTGCCCTGGGCAACGTTCCGCCAGGCGCTCCCTCTCCCGAAGGTCCCCCGTCCGGCGGTCCCTGGTTCGGGGGTGCTTCTTCCCGGGGCGCTGCTCCCGGCGGCGGAGCCGAGCCGGCCGCGAGCATGGCCGGCCTGCTGGAGGGGCCCGTCTACACCCGGCCCCGGGTCTGGCGGGGACGCGAGGTGCCGGACGTCCTGCTGTCCGGTGATCACGCCGCCATCGCCCGGTGGCGCCGGGACGCGGCCCTGCTGCGGACGGCGGCCAACCGGCCCGACCTCATCTGGCGCGCGGGCGCCGACCCCGGTGGGCTAAGCGCCCGCGACTGGCAGGTGCTGTCCGCCATGGGCCTGTCCGATATGGTCCAGCGCGGCATGCCGCCGGGTACCGGAAACGCCGGGCCGGGCCCCGCCGGGACGGGGTCCAGGGCAGGCGGGGCGGCCGGGAAACGGGCTCGCTTACCAGTCGGCCCGGGAAATATGGCACACTGAAGGTCGCCGTGTGCTCCTCGTCGGTGCCGGGGCCCCGATCTCCAACGACACTGGGCCGCACTGGTATGCCCGCACACGCGCCAAGCCGAGAAGCACTGAGGAATCGCTGCCATGCACACCGCTATTGCCGAACTAGAGCAGGCCCAGGTCCGGGACGACATCCCGGAGTTCCGCCCGGGAGACACGCTGAAGGTCCACGTGCGCGTCAAGGAGGGCAACCGCTCCCGGATCCAGGTGTTCCAGGGTGTGGTCATCCGGCGTCAGGGCGGCGGAATCCGCGAGACGTTCACCGTGCGGAAGATCAGCTACGGTGTCGGCGTCGAGCGTACGTTCCCGGTGCACAGCCCGTCGATCGAGCGGATCGAGACGGTGACCCGCGGCAAGGTCCGCCGGGCCAAGCTGTACTACCTGCGGGAGCTGCGCGGTAAGGCCGCGCGCATCCGCGAGCGCCGCGAGAACCCGGCCAGCTGAGTCCGCCGCCGGATGTCCCGGGGCCAGCACCGGCGCCTGCTTTCGCATCCCGGCGGGAACATCCCACTCTGGCCGATTTTGGGTCCCAAAGAGCCTCTTGGCCTGCTTGAGGTTATCCAGAGTGAGGATCGTTATCGCTTTCGTTACCGTCAGATGACGCTAAGCTCAAGGCAATGACCGACGAGGGAGACGGCCTCGGCGACCAGTCCCGGACGCGAGCACGCGACGGGCGGGGACAGGCGCCCGACGGACAGCGGGCCGGATCGGGTACCGGGGACGCGGGAGGCACGAGCATGAACGGGACCAGCCCGCAGGATCCCGGCGGCCCGATGCGAGCGTCCGCCGCCGAGGCGTCATCCTCGGGCCCGCGAGCGAGCACGCCGCCCGGCCCGGCTGACGCCAGCGCGGCGGGCGAGGGGAACGGGACGGACGCGGGTGCTCCCAGCGGCCCGAAGGCCCCGGGCAAGCGCTCCGCCAAGGGCACCCCGAAGAAGAGCAGGTCGTTCTGGAAGGAACTGCCCGTTCTGATCATCGTGGCCCTGATCCTCACCCTGATCATCAAGACCTACTTCATCCAGGCGTTCTTCATCCCGTCCGGCTCGATGCAGAACACGCTCGCCATCAACGACCGCGTGCTGGTCAACAAGATCGTCTATGACACCCGCAGCATTCACCGTGGCGACATCGTGGTGTTCAGCGGAGACGGCTCGTGGAATCCCGGTACCCCGCCGCCGAGCAGCAACTTCTTCGCCCGGTTCGGCGAGAGCGTCGCCTCCATGTTCGGCTTCGCCAAGAACCAGAACGACTACATCAAGCGCGTGATCGGCCTGCCCGGCGACCACGTTGCCTGCTGTGACGCGCAGGGCCGGGTCACCGTGAACGGCGTGCCGCTGAACGAGAAGACCTACCTGTACCCGGGTAACCCGCCCTCGGAGCAACGGTTCAGCATCACCGTCCCGGCCGACAGCCTGTGGGTCATGGGCGACCACCGTGATGTGTCCTGGGACTCCCGCGGTCACCGCTACTACCCGGGCGGCGGCTCCGTACCGGAAAGCGCCGTAGTCGGCCGGGGCTTCGTGGTGATCTGGCCGCTCAGCCAGTGGGCCATTCTGTCGATCCCGTCGACCTTTGACCAGAAGGCGCTGAGCTCGGCCGCAGGCCAGGCACCCGCGTCCGGGAAGTCGGCGCAGGACGTGGCTGCGGGCGTCCCCATCCGCCCGTCGTCGCCCGTGGCCCCGCTCGCGCTCGGGTTCGTGGGGGCGGTACCGGTGACGCTGCTGCAACGCAAGCTTCGGACCGTAGCCCGGCGCCGCGTTCGCGGCTAGCTGGCGGGTTCCGGCCGCCGCACCGGTAAGCCGGCCGGACGTCGGCATCTGGCGTAATCTTTCGAATGTCATGTTCCGGCCCTCTGCTAAGCCGGTCATCAGCCCGGAACGGGCCAGATGGCGGCACTCCGGTCACACACCCCGGCGCAACGCCGGGCTGGCCGCCTACGAGAACGTGCTGGCCCGCGTGGGCTTGTCGCCGGTCGCCGGGATCGACGAAGCGGGCCGGGGGGCTTGTGCCGGTCCGCTTGTGGTGGCGGCCGTCGTCCTGGACTGCGCCACGATCCGGCGGATACCGGGCCTGGCCGATTCCAAGCTGCTGACGCCGGAGGAGCGGGAGACCATCTACGGCGGCGTCCTGCGATGGGCGCTGGACTGGCACGTGGTCACCATCCCGCCCCAGGAGGTCGACGCACTGGGCCTGCACGTGTGCAACGTGGAGGGCATGCGCCGCGCGCTGGCGGGGCTGCGCCACCGTCCGGGCTACGTCCTGACCGACGGCTTTCCGGTGCGCGGGCTGGGCACGCCCGCCCTGGCGGTGTGGAAGGGTGATCAGGTCACGGCGTCGGTCGCGGCCGCCTCGGTGGTGGCCAAGGTGACCAGGGACCGGATGATGGTCGCGCTCGACGAGTCCTATCCCGCCTACGGCTTCGCCCGGCACAAGGGATATTCGACCCCCGAGCACATGACCGCGCTGTGTGCCTGGGGCCCGTGCCCGGAGCACCGGTATTCCTATACCAACGTGCTGCAGGCGAACCGGCGCTGGGCCACGGGCTGGCAGGGTGAGGCTGCGGATCTGGAGGCCGTCCCGTCCGCCGACGATGACCTGCCCGGCGAGGCCGCCGCCCCGGCTTCTGGCCCACCCGGAGAACTGGCGCCGGGCAACGGTACTGAAACCCCTGATGCGTGGGCAGACCTCGTGGCAGAAGAGGCAGCCGCCGCCGAGGCCAGCCGGGCCATCCCGGTGTGGGCTGACGCGCCAGGAGGCGGAGAATAAATTGGGGGCATCGCCACCAGCGCGGGGAGAGGAGAATGGGCCCATGGCTCAGTTCGGCGCGCCGACCCGCTACAGGCTCGGCTGGGCGGATCCGCGAGACGGGGCACGCGGATGAGCGCGCAGCAGGCAAGCGCCTTCAACCGGCGATCGGAGGGGTAGGCATGAGCGCCGAGGATCTCGAGAAGTACGAAGCCGAGATGGAGCTGCAGCTTTACCGTGAGTACCGCGATGTCGTCGGCCTGTTCAGCCACGTGGTCGAGACCGAGCGCCGGTTCTACCTCACCAACGAGGTCGAGCTGAACGTACGCAACTCCGACAACGGCGAGGTCTTCTTCGAAGTCGTCATGCGGGACGCCTGGGTCTGGGACATGTACCGTCCCGCCCGGTTCGTCAAGAACGTCCGCGTCGTGACCTTCAAGGACGTCAACATCGAGGAGCTCGCCAAGAGCGACCTGGAGCTCCCCGAAGACAAGCCAGGCTTCTCGGCCTAGGAGCTGCTGACCTGGGCCTGCCTGGACCGTTCGCTGCTGACCCGCAAAGCGGAGCTATGACAGCGACCGTTGCCCGCCCCGCCCGCAAGGCGGTGCTGACCGACCTCGGCGATGTGCTCATCTGCGACTACCTGCCGGCCGCGGCCGTCGCGTGGGGCACCCGCCTCGGGGTCACCGAGCAGGCGTTCCTGGTGCGCTGTTCGGCGGAAGCGACGATCAGGTGCTTACCGGCCGGATCAGCGAACCGGCCTGGTGGGACATCGTCGCCGGCCGGCTCCGGATGAGCCCGGGCCTGCTGGCCAAGCTGCGGCGCGACTTGGCCTCCAGGGAGGTCTGGGATGAGGCTCTGGTGGCGCTTCTTCGCGGTCTGCGCGGCCGCGCCAAGACGGCCATCGTCAGCAACGCCTGGCCAGGGATCCGGGCCAGGATGTCGCAGGCCGGGATGCTGGACATCGCAGATCGAGTGATCTTGTCGTGCGAGGCGGGATACGCCAAACCCGACCGCGCATCTACCAGGCCGCCCTGCAGCGGCTCACCGTCCGCCCCGCCGACACCCTGTTCATCGACGACACGCCCGGCCACGTCTCCGCCGCCGAATCACTCGGCATGACCGGCCACGTTCATACTTGCACCGCAGGGACCATAACCGGGATCGAGGACTTCCTCAGCGCACAGCCGACGCGCCACTGGCGGACCTGGCACTGGCGGACCTGGCACTGGCGGACCTGGCACTGGCGGACCTGGCACTGGCGGACCTGGCACTGGCGGACCTGAGACCGGCGGCCCCCACACTGGCGGCCCCGACAGCGGCGGCCCTGACACCGGCGGCCCCGACACCGGCCCGAACGGGACGAGCCGCTGATCCCCCAATCATCGGAACACGGCCCACCGACATTTCGGCCGTTCCCTCCACAGCATCCCGGGCCTGCCGCTGGTTACCCACAGCGATCCTGCCGCTCCGTCCTCGTCCCGCCGGCTCCGGTGATCGTCGTAACTGGAGGTGGTGACCATGCGGGCCAAGGATGTCCTCGGCCGCAGCGGCGAGCAGGCCGCGGCCGATTACCTGGAGGCCGAAGGCTTCCGGATCCTCGAGCGGAACTGGCGCTGTGCCGACGGCGAGATCGACATCGTGGCCGTGGACCGTCGCACGTTTGTCGTCTGCGAGGTCAAGACCCGGTCCAGCACCCGCTACGGGACGCCGCTGGAATCGGTAAGCCGCCTAAAGCGCAACCGGCTGCGGCGGCTCGCGGTGCGCTGGCTGACCGCGCACGGGGTGCACTTCGACCAGGTGCGGATCGACATGGTGGGCGTCACCCGCGACGCATCGGGTGGTTTCACCATCGAGCACGTGCGGGGGGTGGGCTAGGTGGCGCTGGCCCGGACGCATTCGGTCGCCCTCGTCGGCGTGGCCGGTCATCTCGTGGAGGTCGAAGCCGACATCGCCAACGGGCTGGTGGGCATGATCCTGGTCGGCCTGCCCGACACCGCGCTGCGGGAGGCCCGGGACCGGATCCGCTCGGCGATCCTCAACAGCGGCGAGCAGTGGCCGCAGCGCCGCATCACGGTGGGCCTGTCCCCGGCCAGCCTGCCCAAGCGGGGCAGCGGCTTCGATCTGGCCATCGCGATCGCTTTGCTGGCGGCCGCCGGTGTGCTCACGGCGGCCGGCCTGGCCCAGATGATGTTCCTTGGTGAGCTTGGCCTCGACGGCCAGCTGCGACCGGTACGCGGGGTGCTGCCCGCGGCGGTCGCGGCCGCCGCGGCCGGTTTCCATGACGTTGTGGTGGCCCGGGCCAACGCGCAGGAGGCCGCCCTCGTCCCGGGCCTGCGCGTCCTGTCGGTCCCGACCCTGGCGGCCCTGCTGACGTGGCTGCGCGGTGAGCCTCCCGGCGAGGGCCCGGCCGTCGACGAGCTGGCCGGCGGGACCATCAGCACGCTGCCCGGTGCCGCCGCGCCCGGCGCGGTCGTGACCCGCCGGGCCCGGCGGGGGAAAGCGGCCGTTGCGCTCGCCCCGGCGCCGGATCTTTCCGACGTACTGGGCCAGCCGGTCGCGAGGCGGGCGGCCGAGATCTGTGCCGCCGGCGGCCATCACCTGTCCCTGCTCGGGCCTCCGGGGGCCGGGAAGACGATGCTCGCCGAGCGGCTGCCCACGATTCTGCCGAGGCTGGAGACCGAGGCGGCGCTCGAGGTGACGTCGATTCACTCGGTTGCGGGCACGCTGCCGGCCGGGCGGCCGCTGATGACCGACCCGCCCTTCTGCGGGCCGCACCACACCGCGTCGAAGGCGGCCATCGTCGGCGGCGGCAGTGGCGTCATCCATCCCGGTGCCGCCTCCCTCGCCCACCGCGGCGTCCTGTTTCTGGACGAGGCCCCTGAGTTCGGCCGCGACGTGCTCGACGCGCTGCGACAGCCCCTCGAATCGGGCGAGGTGGTGATCGCCCGGTCCGGCACCACGGCCCGCTTCCCGGCCAGGTTCACCCTCGTGCTGGCGGCCAACCCCTGCCCGTGCGCCAAGGCGGCGGCGTCGCCACGGTCGGCGTGCTCGTGCAGCCCGGCGAGCAAGCGCCGATACCTTGGGCGCCTGTCCGGCCCGCTGCTCGACCGGGTAGATGTCAAGGTGGAGCTGCTGCCCGTCGGTCGCGCCGAGCTGCTGAACGACCGGAGGTTCGCCGAGACGAGCGCGACCGTGGCGGCGCGGGTCGCCCAGGCCCGCCACCGGGCGGCCCGGCGGCTCGCCGGCACGCCGTGGCGAGTCAACGCCGAAGTTCCCGGTTCGGAGCTGCGCCGCTCGTACGCGCCCGGCCGGGATGCACTCGCCCCGGTGGAACGCGCCATGGAGCTGGGCGAGATCAGCGCGCGCGGCCTCCACAAAATAGTGCGCGTCTCGTGGACCCTGGCCGACCTGGCCGGTAAGGACCGCCCGACGGTCGACGAATGCGGTTATGCCCTCGGCCTGTGGCTGGGGGTGGTGAAGTGATCGCCGCCCTTGACCAGGACCGCGTCGCGCGGGCCGTCCTCACCTACCTGGCTGAGCCCGGCGATCCGGTGCTGGCTGCCCTGCTGCAGGTCAGCACTCCGGCCGACCTTGTCGCGGCGGTCGCGGCGAGGCGCCTCCCGGCAGTACCTGCACGGTGCTGGGACGCGATCCGGGGGACCGGGCGGCCCAGCGGGCGCAGCCGGACCGATACGGCACGACTGGAGCACGCCTTCGGGACCTGGCGCAAGCGGCTCGGCAGCGTACCCGCCGAGATGGACCTGGCCGGATTTCACCGGGACGGCATCCGGCTGGTCTGCCCGGGCGAACCGGAATGGCCCACGCAGCTGGACATGCTGGGCCTGGGGCGCCCATATGCGCTGTGGCTGCGCGGCGAGGCCGACCTGCGGTACTGCTGCCTGCGGTCGGTGTCCATCGTGGGCGCCCGCGCCGCGACGGCCTACGGGGCGCACGTCGGCACCGAGATGGCCGCCGCACTGGCCGAGCGCGGCTGGACGGTGGTATCGGGTGGGGCGTACGGCATCGACAGCTGCGCGCACCGAGGTGCCCTGGCCGCGGACGGCGTGACCATCGCGGTCGTGGCCTGCGGGGTGGACGTGGCCTATCCAGCCGGCCACGCGGACCTGCTGACCGCTATCGCGGCCCAAGGAGTCCTGGTCAGTGAGTGGCCGCCCGGCCGGACGCCGACCCGGCGCCGTTTCCTCATCCGGAACCGGGTGATCGGGGCGCTGTCCCGGGGCACCGTCGTGGTCGAAGCCGGCCTGCGCAGCGGCGCCCTGAACACCGCCCGGCACGCCCGGGACCTCGGCCGTCCCGTCATGGCGGTGCCCGGCCCCGTGACATCGGCCGTGTCGGCTGGCTGTCACAAGGTCATCCGGGACTGGGGCGCAGTGTGCGTAACCAGCGCGGCGGACATCGCGGAGATGCTGACCCCGCTGGGCGAATCGGACCTGGACCGCACGTCTGGCGCATCAGGCGACAGCGCGGGCCCGCCCCGGCCGGGAGTCTCGGGGCATGTCCCTTTCCAGGAGAGCCTCTGGCCAGAAGCCCCGGGCCAGAGTGAGACGGGCCCTGCGCAGGCTGGCACTGTGCAGGCTGGCCCTGCGCAGGCTGGCCCAGCGCAGGCTGGCAGACCCAGCCGCGGCCCTGGCCCGCTGCTGGCGCGGGAGGCGCTCGATGGCCAGGCCATCGCGGTTCTCCACGCCATACCCGTCCGCGGGGCCGGCCCGGCCACGATCGCGGTCGCGGCGGGCCTCAGCGTGGACGCGGCCGTGCGGTCACTGGGCCTGCTCGCGGCCGGCGGGTATGTCGAGCGCTGTTCCCGCGGCTGGCGGCTGCGCCGGTCAGCCAGCTAACTCCGCCCCATCCCGCGACACGCGGCCCGGTGTTAGTGGACGGACGGCCGGCGGGCGAGACTGAAGGTGTGCCTGGGCCCGCGTGGATCGACGATACGACGGCGGCATTCGAGCGCCATGTCGCCGCCGAGCGGGGCCTGTCGCCGCACACCGTCCGCGGCTACGTCAGCGACGCCCGCTCGCTGCTGGAGCACGCTGCTCAGCGCGGCGCCAGCGGGCCGGGTGAGCTGACCGCGCCCGTGCTGCGGAGCTGGCTGGCCGGGCAGCATTCGGCCGGGGCGTCGCGGGCGACGCTGGCCCGGCGCGGGGCCGCGGCGCGCTCCTTCACCGCGTTCGCGTACCGTCGTGGCTGGCTGGCCACTGACCCGGGGACGGCGCTCGGGACGCCGAAGGTCCGCCGGGCGCTGCCGCACGTACTCCGCCAGGGCGAGATCGCCGACGTCCTGGCCTCCTCCGCAGCCGATATCCAGCAGCCCCCGCCCGATCGCACCCCGGCTGAGGCCGCCATCGCGCTGCGGGACGCCGCGGTACTGGAACTGCTGTACGCCACCGGTATCCGGGTCAGCGAGCTCTGCGGCCTGGATACCAGGGCGCTCGACCTCGGCCGGCGCACGGTGCGCGTGTTCGGCAAGGGCGGCAAGGAGCGCACCGTCCCGGTGGGCCTGCCCGCGATCCGCGCGGTGAGCCTGTGGGAGCAGGCGGGCCGTCCGGTGCTGGTGGCCGCGGCCAGCGGCGCCGCCCTTTTCCTCGGCGTACGCGGCGGCCGGGTGGATCCCCGCACGGTCCGCCGGATGGTGCACGAGCGGCTCCGGGCGGCGGGGGTGCCCACCGACACCGGTCCGCACGGGCTACGGCACACCGCCGCGACCCACCTGCTGGAGGGCGGCGCCGACCTGCGGAGTGTCCAGGAGATGCTCGGCCATTCCTCGCTGGCGACCACTCAGATCTACACGCACGTCTCGGCCGACCGGCTCAAGGCCAGTTACCGCCAGGCCCACCCCCGCGCCTGACCGGCCGAGGCGGGTGGCTGCCGCGGCCATGCGGTGCGCATCACTTCAGCGTCTTCAAGGTCGCACACGCTGCCCGGGGACCGCCGCGGCAGATCCCGCCGCCAGGCGGGCCTGCCATCTAAGCGGACGGGAAGAAGCGGTCGATGAACTCGTTGCGGAACTTCCCGGCCGGGTCGTACCGCGGCAGCAGGGCGGCGAAGTCGTCCCAGCGCGGGTACAGCCCGGCCACGGTCTCCGGCGCCACGCCGAACACCTTGCCCCAGTGCGGCCGCGCGGCGAAGGGAGCCAGCGCGGCTTCGATCGCCGCCACGACAGGCGTGACGGCCGCGTCGTCCTGAATCCAGGTGAAGTGGAACGCGACCGAGTCCCGGCCGGAGGCCATGCTCAGCCACAGGTCATCGGCGGCGACCGTTCTGATCTCGCTGATCTGGAGTACAGGGGCAATGCGATCACCGAGGGCGGCCAGCGCCTCGATGGCCGCGCCGGCCAGCTCGCGGGGGAGCAGATACTCGGTCTGCAGTTCTTCCCCGCTGCTGGGGGTGAACGCGAGGCGGAAGTGCGGCAGCCGTTCCTGCCACGGGCCAGGGATACCGAGCTGCTCGGTGGCGTTGTCCGGGGCCATGCCGGGGACCGGATTGCGCGGGCCGTCAGCTAGCCGGCCGCCCAGCCACTCCGCCGCACCGTCAGCCGCCCCGGAGGTCCCGTCGCCCGGCCAATCCCCGGAATCCTCAGGGATCCGCTGCTTCTGCCACACCCGGTTGTTACCCGGGTCGCCACGCCAGTCGGTGAACGCGCTGACGCTGTAGCCGCTGCTGAATATCTCGTCGAAGTGGGTCACGATCCGCCCGAACGGCAGGTCCTCGTACACGAACTGCCGGACCTCGAAGGCCGGGACGATCTCCAGCTCCATCGTCGTCACGATGCCGAGGCTGCCCAGCCCGACGACGGCGCCGGCGAAGTCCGGGCTGCCCCGCTCCAGCCTGGCCAGGCCGCCGTCAGCGGTCACCATGTCCAGGGCGGTCACCGAGGCCGCCAGGCTCTGGTTGGCGTTCCCGGAGCCGTGCGTACCGGTCGAGCACGCCCCGGCGACCGAGATGTGCGGCAGCGACCCGAGGTTGCGCAGCGCGTAGCTGGCCGCCCACAACTGCTGGGCCAGCTCCCCGTAGCGCACCCCGCCGGCGACCCGGACGGCCGTCCCGTCCGGGAGGACCTCCACCAGTGGCGGCAGACTGGAGGTCGACACGAGCACCCCGGTGGTGTCGGCGATCCGGTTGAACGAATGAGCACTGCCGAGGGCCCGCACCCGGTCGCTGCCGCGCACGATCTGCTGAAGTTCCGCCACGCTGGACGGCGAACGCAGCTCCTTGCTGCCGAACACTACATTGCGCGCCCAGTTGACCGGCTGCGCGACCGGCTGCCCACCCGGCTGACTGCTCATCCTGTGGCCCGCCCATCGTCGTCTCCGCCTGACGTCCTGTTTAGCCCGCCGCATCCGGGCAAGCTAGACACCTCGATAGGCCGGTCGCCGTCCAGCCGCCGGGCATCAGCCGTGCCGATCGCTGTTATCTTCAACCGGCATCAGCCAGGCGGCATGCCGCGCACCCGGCCGCAGTTGTTCCAGAAAGGAAGATAGCAGTCGACATGGCCGGCCCCGCGGGCCCCGCGAACGTGATCGCGGCAGGCGGCGAGCTGGCCGGCCCAGCGGAAGCGAGGGATATTTATGCAGACCAGGACCATCGGGCGGGTAGCGGTCAGCGCGATCGGCCTGGGCGGGATGCCGATGTCGATCGAGGGCCGTCCCGACGAGGACCGGTCCATTCGTACCATCCACGCCGCGCTGGACGCCGGTGTGACGCTGATCGACACCGCCGACGCCTACCACGTCAACGCGGGGGAGACCGGCCACAACGAGCGGCTGATCGCCAAGGCGCTGGCCACCTACCCCGGCGACACCAGCCAGGTGCTGGTGGCGACCAAGGGCGGCCATCTCAGGCCCGGCGACGGTTCGTGGACGATCGACGGCTCACCGGAGCACCTGCGTGCCGCGGTGGACGCGTCGCTCAAGGCGCTGGGCACCGACACGATCGGGCTCTATCAGTTCCACCGCCCCGACCCGAAGGTGCCCTACGCGGAGTCCGTCGGCGTGCTGAAGGAGCTTCTGGACGCGGGCAAGATTCGCCTGGCCGGGATCTCGAACGCCTCGGTGGAGCAGATTGACATCGCCCGCCGGGTGCTGGGCGAGGGCAACCTGGCCAGCGTACAGAACCAGTTTTCGCCGGCGTTCCGCTCCAGCGAGCCGGAGCTGCGGCACACCGCCGATCTCGGTATCGCGTTCCTGCCGTGGAGCCCGCTCGGCGGCATCGGCAACGCTGGTGAACTCGGCTCGCGGCATGCCGCGTTCGCCGAGATCGCCCAGGATCGCGGCGTCTCGCCGCAGCGCCTGACGCTGGCCTGGATGCTGGCGCTCGCCCCGACGGTGATCCCGATCCCCGGCGCGAGCCGCCCGGAGTCGGTCACCGATTCGGCGCAGGCCGCCGACCTCACCCTGACCAGCGAGGAAGTCGCGCGCCTGAGCAAATCCTGACCTGGTGAACCGGGGGACCCCGGGCCGGCTGCGGGTACTGCCGCCGGCCCGGGGTCCCGTCGTCTCCGGGACCCGCGGCCTGCGTCACCGCGGTCGCGGGGTTTCGCGGGGCGGCCCCGCATATTGCGCAGTAGACTTGACGTAGGCCACCAGAAGGCTCGCATACGAGCGCGCCCGCTAGGAGGCCATAGTTCGCGCGCCCGCTGGCCAGCCGGGATCCGTGAGGTCCCCGCTGGTGCGCACCGCTCGGTCCGTGGGCCTGACCAGGTCCACCGCAGGTGCGTACGGGCGCCAGGAAGCAAACCGAGTAGCGTCAGCGCCTCCGGGCGCGGGCGCGGGGATGAAAGGACCTCCGGCATGGCTCCGGTCGTCACCATGAAGCAGCTCCTGGAGAGCGGCGTTCACTTTGGGCACCAGACACGGCGCTGGAACCCCAAGATGAAGCGCTACATCTTCACCGAGCGCAACGGCATCTACATCATCGACCTCCAGCAGTCCCTCGACTACATCGACCGCGCATACGAGTTCATCAGGGAGACCGTCGCCCACGGCGGCACGATCCTGTACGTCGGCACCAAGAAGCAGGCCCAGGAAGTCATCGCCGAGCAGGCGGGGCGGGTAGGGATGCCGTACGTCAACCAGCGCTGGCTGGGCGGCATGCTGACCAACTTCTCCACCGTCTTCAAGCGTCTGCAGCGGCTCAAGGAGCTGGAGGAGATCGACTTCGGCGACGTGTCCGGCTCCGGCATGACCAAGCGGGAGCTGCTGCACCTGCGCCGCGAGCGCGACAAGCTCGACCGCACGCTCGGCGGGATCCGGCACATGGCGCGGGTCCCGAGCGCGGTGTGGGTGGTCGACACCAAGAAGGAGCACATCGCGGTCAGCGAGGCCCGCAAGCTGGGTATCCCGGTCGTCGCGATCCTCGACACCAACTGTGACCCCGACGAGGTCAACTACCCGATCCCCGGGAATGACGACGCCATCCGCAGTGTTGCGCTGCTGACGCGGGTGGTAGCCGACGCGGTGGCCGACGGCCTCATCGCACGGGCGGGTGCCGCCGACGGCGAGGAGAAGCCCTCCGCCGACCGTCCCGAGGTCGGCAGCGAGGAGCCGCTGGCCGAGTGGGAGCGGGAACTGGCCGAGAGCGGGAGCCCCCAGCCTGAGGCGGCTACGGACGCCCCGGCAGCGGACGCCACGGCTGAGGCTGCCCCCGTCGCGGAGGCCCCCGTCGCGGAGGCCCCCGTCGCGGAGGCTGTTCCGGCTGCGGACGCTTCGGCTGAGGTCAGCGCCCCGGCCGAGACCAGGACCGCCGCCGAGGCGAACGGCACTCCGGCCGAGGCGAACGGCACTCCGGCCGAGCAGGGCGAGCCGGTCGGCGCGGCCAGCTCCGCCGAGTCGGCCGAAGGCGCCGAGTAAGGGCAACCGTCACGGTGAGCGGCTGGACCCGGTGGCGTACTGGCCCCGGGTCCAGCCGCATACCCGGCGCACGTCACCGGTGCCGGCCGCCCGATCCCGCCGGGACAACGCAGACATGTGCGCAGACATGTGCAGAGCACGAAAGTGAGAGACGAGGGACATGGCGAACTTCACCGCCGCTGACGTAAAGCGGCTCCGGGACCAGACCGGGGCCGGGATGATGGACTGCAAGCGTGCCCTGGAAGAGGCCGACGGCGACATCGAGGCCGCGGTTGAGCTCCTGCGCCTGAAGGGCGCGAAGGACGTCACCAAGCGCGCGACCCGGACCGCCGCCAACGGGCTGGTCACCGCTGAGCTGTCCGGCACGGACGCCGGGGTGCTGGTCGAGCTCAACTGCGAGACCGACTTCGTGGCCAAGACTGACGTGTTCCAGCAGGTGGCAGGCGAGATCGCCCGGGCCGCGCTGGCTAGCGGCGCCGCTGACCGGCTGGCCCTGCTGAGCACCGAGGTCCGCCCCGGGCAGACGGCTGAGCAGGTCATCGAGGAGGCCGGTGCCTCTCTGAAGGAGAAGCTGGAGCTGGGCCGCTACGCCCGCTTCGAGGGCGGCTACGTGGCTAGCTACCTGCACCGTTCCGACGCGGCACTGCCGCCCACCCTGGGCGTGCTCGTCCAGCTGGACAAGCCCAACGCCGAGGTCGCCAAGGACCTGGCGCAGCAGGCGGCCGCGATGCGCCCGCTCTACACGGCGCGGGACCAGGTCCCGGCGGACGTGGTGGAGAAGGAGCGCCGGATCGCGGAGCAGATCACCCGCGAGGAGGGCAAGCCCGAGCAGGCGATCCCACGGATCGTGGACGGCCGGCTGAACTCCTTCTTCAAGGACGTGGTGCTCACCGAGCAGCCGTTCGTCAAGGACCAGAAGAAGACGATCAAGCAGGTCGTCGCCGAGGCCGGCGTGACCGTGCGTGGCTTCGCCCGGTTCCAGGTCGGGCAGGCCTGAGTGTGACCGGGCCGGCGGGCATCGCCCGCCGGCCCGCACAGCAGAAGGGGTGCGGCGGACCAGAGGGAGGTCGCTCGGTGCAGCAGCCGGATGGCGCGTGGGGCAGCATAGGGCCAGGGGAAGATGCGACCGCTGCGGCGGTCCGGGCGGCGTCCGCCGCCATCGGTGACCCTGCCCCGAAGGATCCCGGGGTCTTTTTTGCCCCGCCCGCCACCGCGAGCGTGGTCTCCGCCGGCGGGGAGGCCGAGGCCTTCCACAAGCGGTGGAACCGGGTTGTGGTCAAGCTGTCCGGTGAGGCGTTCGCCGGGAATCAACCGCTTGGCATCTCGCCCGACGCCGTGGCCCACATCGCGGCCGAGGTGGTCTCGGCGGTGCGGGACGGCGTCGAGGTCGCAGCCGTGGTCGGCGGCGGCAACATGTTCCGGGGCGCATCGCTTTCCGAACGGGGCATCGACCGCGCCCGGGCCGACTACATGGGCATGCTCGGCACCGTGATCAACTGCCTGGCGCTGCAGGACGTCCTGGAGAAGATGGGCGTCGACACCCGCGTGCAGACCGCCATCACGATGGGCCAGGTCGCGGAGCCGTACATCCCGCGCAAGGCCATCCGGCACCTGGAGAAGGGCCGGGTCGTGATCTTCGGGGCCGGGCTGGGCGCGCCGTTCTTCTCGACGGACACCTGCGCCGCCCAGCGGGCGCTGGAGATCGGCGCCGAGGCGGTGCTCAAGGGCACGGCCGTGGACGGGGTCTACGACGCGGACCCGCGCAAGAACCCGGCGGCTGTTCGCTTCGACCGGGTGGACTACAGCGAGGTGCTCGCCCGCGGCCTTAAGGTCATGGACGCCACCGCGGTCAGCCTGTGCATGGATAACGGGCTGCCGATCGTCGTCTTCGATCTGCTGGGCCAGGGCAACGTGGTGCGGGCGATCCGGGGGGAGAAGGTCGGCACGCTGGTATGCGCGGCCGACTGCTGATTCCGCTTCGCAGTGGCCGGCTCACGCGATGCGGGGGGTACCTTAGCGTCTACCCGGATAACGTGAACTCTGGCCAAGACATCTCCACAGGAGCCCGCAATGATCGACGACGTACTCCTTGACGCCGAGGAGAAGATGGAGAAGGCGGTCGCGGTCGCCAAGGAAGAGTTCGGCGTGATCCGCACGGGCCGCGCGCACCCGGTCATGTTCAACAAGCTGACCGCGGACTACTACGGCTCCCCGACGCCGCTGAACCAGCTCGCCTCGTTCCACCTGCCCGAGGCGCGGATGGTCATCGTCCAGCCCTACGACAAGTCCTCGCTGCCCGCCATCGAGCGGTCCATCCGGGACAGCGACCTGGGCGTCAACCCCACCAACGACGGGATCGTGATCCGGGTCGTCTTCCCCGACCTGACCGAGGAACGGCGGAAGGAATACATCAAGGTTGCCCGGCACAAGGCCGAGGAGAGCCGGGTTTCCATCCGTAACATCCGGCGGCACGGCAAGGACGGGGTCGACAAGCTCGTCAAGAACGGCGATGTGGGTGAGGATGAAGGCCGCCGCGCCGTGCACGAACTGGACGAGCTCACCAAGAACTACGTCGACCAGGTCGACGAGCTGCTCAAGACCAAGGAATCCGAGCTTCTCGAGGTCTAGGTGGACGACGGCAAGCAGCCGGGCGCAGCCGCGGATCCGGGAACACCTGCTCTCGCGGAAACGCCGGCTCCGCTGGCCTCGTCCGCCCCTTCGGTGACCTCGTTTTCCCCAGACCTGCCCCCTTCGGCAACGCCCGCCCTCGGGGCTTTTGCCGCCTCTGAAGGCGCAGAAACGCCGGCCTCCTCAGACCCGACGGCCCCTGCGGTAAAGCCTGACGCTTCAATAAGGCCCGGCGCTGCAGTAACGCCGGACGCTGCAGTAACGCCGGACGCTGTCGCCCCGCCGGCCTCATCGGCAACGGCGGGGTCGCTCATGCCGGACGCCAGCAAGCCGGCGCACTCGGGGCGTAATCTCCCCGTTGCGGTCGGAGTGGGCGTCCTGCTCGGCGGCCTGGCCGTACTCTCGCTGTTCACGGTGAAAGCGACGTTCATGATCCTCATGGGCGCCGCCGCCGTGACGGGGCTGCGGGAACTGGTCCGCGCGCTCGGCCCGCGCCATGTCCGGCTGCCCGTCATTCCCATCGCGGCGGGCGGCGCCGCGATGTGGGTCTGCGAATACTGGTGGAACGACCGCGCGGTGCTCGCGGCGCTCGCCCTGACCGTGGTGGCGATCTTCGCCTGGCGCCTGCCGGGCGGTCCAGACGGCTATCTGCGTGACGTGATGGCCGGCCTGTTCGCCCTCGCCTACGTGCCGTTCCTGGCCGTGTTCATCGTGGCCCTGCTGACTCCGGCGGACGGCGCCCAGCGCGTGCTCATCTTCCTCGCCCTCAACGTCTGCGTCGACGTCGGCGGCTACTTCGCCGGGAGCCTGCTGGGCCGGCATCCGATGGCCCGCCTCATCAGCCCCAGCAAGACCTGGGAGGGCCTGGCCGGATCGGTGCTGATCTGCCTGGCCGGGGGCGCGATCCTGATCCCCTGGCTCCTGCACGGCCACGTCTGGCAGGGCATCGTGACGGGCGTGGCGGCGGCCGCCGCCGCGGTCGTCGGTGACCTGGCCGAATCGGCGATCAAGCGAGACCTGAAGATCAAGGACATGGGCACTCTGCTGCCGGGGCACGGCGGCGTCCTGGACCGGATCGACTCCCACCTTGTCGCCGCGCCCGTGACCTGGCTCCTGCTGGCCGTCTTCATTACCGTGCCCCGCTGACCGCGGTCCCCCATCAGCCGGCTTTCCAGCTCAGCTGGCCACCCAGCTCCGGCGCTGCGCGGCGAGCGCGCTGATCAGGCTGGCCGATCCCTGTTCCTTGGCGATCAGCCGTTCTTCCTCCGTGATCGGCACCACCCACAGCCAGCGCACGGGATCCCCGCCGAAGGAGAAGCCGGACAGGTCGGGCGCGTCCGGCCCGGGCAGGCCGCTGGGCGCCTCCAGCAGCAGTACCGCCTCGTAGCCGCCGCCGAGCGGGAACGTGGCCGGCTCGTGGTACCAGCGCACGCTGTGCCCGGGGCCGAACCAGGTGACCGCGCGCCACGGGTACGGCGCGAGCCACAGGAAGATCCGCGCCGCCTGCGCGGGCGGCATCGTGGTCGCCATGGCCAGCTCGATCCGGGCGTACGAGGCCGGGTCCTGGACGAGCCGCTCCACCACCGGCATGCGCTGGCAGCTCATCCCGACCGTGGACAGCACCGTGTACGGGCGGCCCTCAGCCGGGGGGCGCTCGCTGATGCCGGCCATCGGCTGCCGGCCCATCGACGCATCCCAGTAATGGCTGCCGGGGCCGAGCCGCTCCAGGTGCCCGAGCACCTCCTGCTGGAAGACCCCCCACGATCGCTCGTCGCTCCGCCACTGCGAGTAGACCCGGGCCCGGTCGACCCGGGGGCCGAGGCCCTCCATCGCGTCGTCCAGGGACCAGCCGAACGGGGTCTGGCCCAGGATGTCCCGGCTGTAACCGGGCATCCCGCGGCGCGCGTCGGACCAGCCGGGGATGACCGCGAGCAGCTTCCCGTTCTCCAGGACGGCCACGCCGTCGCCTTCCTCGAACCAGAGCGGCTCCAGCGTGCCGGGCTCGATCGGCGGGCGGCCTTCGGGCAGCTTCGTGTGCCCGGACGGCATGATGGGCGCCTGGCCGGCCTCGATCCGGGCCGGGTCCGGGCTGGCCGGGGCGGGCACGTGGTTCGCGATCCAGGTCGC
>Ga0302179_10000703_pt1 | contig 21490 bp, 22 predicted proteins | sample I_Palsa_E3_1_FD_198788 | JGI IMG/M metagenome (GOLD analysis project Ga0302179, IMG submission 198788) | Peat permafrost microbial communities from Stordalen Mire near Abisko, Sweden - I_Palsa_E3_1 | ecosystem: Environmental > Terrestrial > Soil > Palsa > Peat permafrost | place: Sweden...
GCCGCCGCGGCTGGCCAGGGCGGCAGAGGCAATTTCGCATACCCCCAGGGAGGTATCTGACTGGCTCTGGCTCTCGTGATCCGTCAGGTCGGCCGGGGCGACTTTCGGGTGGTCCCGGTGATTCCGCCCTCATCGCGCAGGGCGCTGAGGGAACGTGCTGACCTAGGGTTATGTAATTTCCGGCGTTCCTGCGGGACTTAGGCTAGCTATGTGGGTTGCCGGCGGAGGGGGGCCGATGGTGAGTCTGGTGGAGTCAGTGGAGGTGGCGCGGCGCCCTGTCGCTCAGTTGGAGCAGGTTATCGGCGGCGAACGGCACACACGCCTGGTCCGGGCGGCTGAGCAGTTCCGGCAGCGGCTGGCCGGGCGCACCGTCTGGAACGTCAGCTCGACCGCGGTTGGCGGTGGGGTGGCAGAGATGCTGCACGTGCTCATCGGGTACGTCCAGGATCTTGATATCCCGGTCCGCTGGCGGGTGATCACCGGTGATGCGGAGTTCTTCGTGCTCACCAAGCGCGTGCACAATCAGATCCACGGTGAGCAAGCCGGCGGCCCTCTCAACGAGGCCGAGGCCGGCCATTACGCACGGATGCTCGCCGCGAACGCTGCCGAGTTGCTCGACCAGATACGGCCAGGAGATCTCGTGCTGCTGCACGATCCGCAGACCGCCGGGCTGACCACGGCATTGTCGCGGGCCGGCGCTCAGGTGGCATGGCGCTGCCACATCGGCGTGGATTGGGAAAACGACGCTACCCGGGCCGGGTGGAACTTTCTGCGCCCGCACCTGGCCTCCGCGAAGGGATACGTCTTCTCCCGCCGCCAGTACGCGCCACCGTGGGTTCCGGGCGAAAGGATCTGGACCATCCCGCCGTCGATCGATCCCTTCTCCCCGAAGAACCAGCACCTCGATGACGACACCGTGCGGGCCATCCTGGCCAGGATCGGCGTCCTGGACGGCGCCGCGCCGGACGGGCCAGCGTCCTTCACGCGCAGCGACGGCAGCGCAGGTGTCGTTATCCGGTCCGCGAGCATCACCGGCGACGGCCGCCCCGGCCCCGGCGATCCGCTGCTGGTTCAGGTTTCCCGCTGGGACCAGCTCAAGGACATGCCCGGAGTGATGCGGGGCTTCGCCGAGTACGTCGCACCCGGCGGCAGCGGATACCTCGTGCTGGCCGGCCCCGCGGTCGCCGGGGTCACCGATGACCCCGAAGGCGCTGCCGTATTCGGCGACTGCCTGCTGCAATGGCGTGATCTGCCGGCCGCGGTCCGCGCCCGGGTCCTGCTGGTCACCCTGCCCCTCGATGACCCCGGCGAAAACGCCGCCATGGTCAACGCGCTGCAACGGCACGCCACCGTCATCACGCAAAAGAGCCTCGCCGAAGGGTTCGGGCTGACCGTGGCCGAGGGCATGTGGAAAGCGCGGCCCGTCGTCGGCTCGGCCGTCGGCGGGATCAACGACCAGATCGCCGACGGCACCGGCATCCTGCTGCCCGACCCCCGGGACCTGGAAGCCTTCGGGTCAGCGGTACGGCGGCTACTCGACCACCCCGGCGAAGCCAGCCAGATCGGGCGCGCCGCTCACTCCCATATTGCGCAGCACTACGTAGGCGACCTGCACCTGCTCCGCTACGCGCAACTGTTCGGCGCGCTGATCTCGGAAGGCTAGAGCCACCGGTCCCGGTTCCCCGGCAGCACTCCCGCTCCTGCCCTTCGGACCTGCGCGAGTCACCGGCGCCGGCGCGGGGGCGCGCGCCCCCTGGTGCTGGGGGCCGCTGATGCTAGCGTTGCGGCCATGCCATTGAATGCTGCGCAGGCCGCTGGTCTTATCTGGGCGGGGATCGGCGGCAAGCGCCTGCTCGATCACCCGTTTTACCGCCGCTGGGAGGCCGGGACGCTGGCCAGCGGCGAGCTCGCCGCCTACGCCGAGCAGTACCGGCATATCGAGGCGGCGTTGCCGCAGGTCCTCAGCCAGGTCGCGTCGAACCTGCCGGATGGCCCGGCCCGGGCGGCGGTGAACGCCAACCTGTCCGACGAGCTCGGCCGCCCAGCGCCGCACCTGGACCTGTTCGACACCTTCGCCGCCGCGGCCGGGGCACGGTGCGGCGCGCCGCCTACTCTGGCCACGCGGTCCCTTACCGGGTTGCAGCTGTCAGCCGCCGCAAGCGACCCGGTCCGGGGGCTCGGCGTGCTCGCCGCCTACGAGACCCAGGCCGCCGCCGTCGCCGCGACGAAAGCCGCCGGGTTGCGCCGCCACTACGGCATCGACGGCCCCGGCGTGGCGTTCTGGGATGTGCACGCGGACCTGGAAGCCGACCACGCCGACTGGACGGCCAGCGCGCTGGCCGCCACCGCCGCCAGTCCCGCGCAGGTGACCAGCGCGGCAGCGGACGGAGCCCGCGCCTGGTGGCAGTTCCTCGACGAACGCCAGACCGCCGCGTAGAGCACCGGCCGCGCGATCACCGCGACGCGGGCCGCACCGGCCCGCAGCGCCTCGGCGGCTTCCGCGCGACGCGTTGGGCGGTGAGGTCCTGCTCGTCGGCGGGGCGGCGGGCGTACCGATCAAGATCCCGCCTGAGGGGATGGTCATGTGCGGAGCGTACGCATAGCCCCCGACAGCTGAGACGGTCACCGGACGGGTCTATTGAGACGAATTCGCGCTAGTGACTGGTGCAGGCGAGGTCGGTCGGGTGGTGTCCGATGAGGGATCCTTGAACGGACGCTTCACGACCGGCACTAAGCTACTTCGCGAGCTTCACGGGTCGAACCCATGGCCTTGCCGGAGGCCGCGAGGTTCCTGCACACCGGCACGTGACCGGAGGCCGTTGGTGTGCCACTGGGGCCATCGCCCAGCCGCCATCACCCGCATGACCGCAGTCCGGGCAGGCGAAGCCATCCGGCCAGCGCAGCCAGTCCAGATAATCCAGGCAGTCCGCATCGGTACCGAACCAGGCCTGAAACTCGCCCGCAGACCCTGGGGTAATACCGGTCGGCACGCGGATGATCCATCGCCCCAGGTTACTCCGGTTTAAAATGGATAGCCCGGACAGTCATTATTATTCCGTAGCTGACTCGTAGCCTGTCAGCTCACACCGCTGCGGGGAACCTCGTGAGCTCCTGGGTAAACACCGAGGAAATGGCGCCAGGCAAGGGCCTCACGGCGAGCAGGCGCGCCGGATGCATCCGCAGTATGGGCGTGTCATAACGATCACTTGTAATCAGGCGGGATTGGTCTCTTCGCTGCCGCCTTGGACTTGGTAGACGCCGGAACGGATTACACGCGACCGAGGGCGGTCCTATGGTTTGGGGAAGTGAGTCACCGTTTCGCCTTGTGGTAGCTCGGGAAGAGAGCGAATCATCGAAGTTTCGAGGCCTTGTAATACGCATAGGCCGCGCTGTCTCTCCATTCCCGCTGCCTTGCAGGCTTGGTACTCGTATCCGTGAACTGCCCGCACCCGCCGAGGCGCTGAGCAGTGCCTCGGCGGGTGGTGACATGTTTGGGAGTCCCGGGCCATCAGCGCTGGTCACGGCTCATCAGTTGACCGCAGCGGTCGCGGTCTGCAGGCGGAAGGCTGCTCGTGTCACACGCCCTACCGCACTAAGGATCTCCGGCAGGTCATTGCCCTCCTTGAGCGCAATGATGAGTTTTCCAAGTGCTGCAACGAGCTCTCCCATAACAGCATACGGAGCCAGCGTGTGTACGAGCGCCTCCAGCGCCGGGACAATCCCCATCGAGTGGGCCGTGCTGGCGAAGTTGTACAGCTGATGCGTTGTCAGCCCATTGTGGGCTGCGACAACGGCAACACCCTTCAAGGTAATCACTGTCTTGGTGATAACGATCGTTTCGACGACCATGATGATCTCCTACCCGTGCGGTTCCAGATTCGGTCAAGGCCGTCTCTTCGACCGCAGCATTTTCCTGTGCTTGGCGACTGGCTTCACCCGGGCTGAGTCCCGTCGCCGGTTATCGATGGCGTCCTGGGGATGTGATGCGCTGGCGAATGGAAATACGACCGCTATGCGCCAAACGGTTCAAGACCGTTTAGGGTTTATCAGGGCCGGGGGCTCCCCGGTGCCGGGCTGGGTGTGCATACTGGACAATGTCGGTGACCAACAGGCGCCTCGCTCATTGCCAGCCGCCGCCGATTTGACCAGGTACGGTCTCGGTTCGGGAAAATTCCGGGATCGCTGTGAACCGTTCGGCGGGTAGGCGTCGTAGAACCTGATGGGGGGGAACTGACGGTGTCGGCAACCGACGCTGCAGATCGGCTAGCGGCCGAGGAGGCAAACCTTGTTGCCCAAATCGCCGCCGGTGACGTCGGGCCCCCGGTGGCTGAGCTCTACCGCAGGTACGGCAAGCGGCTCTATCGCTTCGGGGTGCAAAACCTCGGCAATCAGGGGCTGGCCGAGGAAATGGTTCAGGAGTGTTTCGTGAGGCTATGGCGCACAGCAGGCAAGTTTGACGCTGGCAAGGCCAGCGTCGGCACCTACCTGTATGTTCTCGCCCGCAGCGTCGCCGCTGACATCCGCAAGCGCCCGTCGTCTCGCCCGCTGCTTCCGGTCGACGACGTCGACGTGCCTCCCCAGCCCGATGGCGTTGATCAGATACTTGACAGCGTGATCATCCGGGAGGCCTTCGAGACCCTGGGACCAGCCCATGCCCAAGTGATACGCCTCGCCCAGGACGAGGGGCTCACGCAGTCACAGATTGCCGAGCGACTCGGCTTGCCACTGGGCACGGTCAAGACCCGTACCTTCCATGGGATGCGGGCCTTGCGTACCGCTTTAATCGAGCGAGGTTTCCATGCCATCTGACGCTCAGCACGCCCTCGAACACCCCGAGGTCGCCGGATGGGCCCTCGGAGCTTTGGACCCAGACGATCTCACGGCCTTCGAGGAACACCTTCAGTCTTGCGAACAGTGCCAGGCGGTAGTGGCCGAGTTCGAGCCGGTGGTGCAGGGCCTCAAGATCGCAGCACCGGCGGCCGAACCGCCCGCCGACCTTGAAGCTCGTACCATCGCCGCCGTCCAATACGCTGTCATAGCCGAGAGCAAGCCCGGCCCTGCGCCTGCACTCGCCGCAGCCGCCGCCACCCCCGAGCCGAAACCGAGCTCAGCGAGTAAAGCAAGCCGCTGGTGGCACCTCCACTGGACCAATCCTCTGCTTTCCGTGGTCACCGCCCTGGGCGCCGCGGCGGTGACCGCGGCCGCTTTCCTCGGATTCCAGCTTTCCCAGGTGGCCGCACCAGCAGTAGCGGCGTCGTTCAACCTCCGTGCCCAGCCGGGCCAGTCCGGATCAGGCACGGCCGTCGCCCGCCACGTCAACGGCGGCTGGGAAATCCAGCTCACCGTGAAGCACCTCAAGAACCTCGGCCCGGGCCAGTTCTACGAGTGCTGGTATGCGGGCCCGGGCAATCGGCCCGGGTACCCGGAGCTGATTACGGCGGGCACGTTCGCCGGCGGCGACGGCACCTTCAACATGTGGAGCGCCGCCAACCCGGCCAAGTTCAAGATCATGCAGGTCACAGCCGAACAGCCAGGCGACGGCAGCCAGCACGGCAAAGTGATCCTCAACGGTATCGCCCAGACCTAGCTATCCAGACCCAGCTATCCAGACCTAGCTATGAGGCTTCGGTTCGCTTGTAGAACAACCCATCATGTCGCTGGCGATGTCGCGGTCCCTGCGAGGTTGCTGACGATGTCGCTGGGGCCAGCAGGGCGGGGGGTTGCTGGCGCGGCGTTGGCGAGGTTGCGGTCGTGGCGCGCGGGGCCGCCGGCGGGACGGGCCCGCTCGGCCCGTTCTCGGTCAGCTTGTGCGGCGCCGCGGCCGCCCTTCCTCCTTGCGGGACCGCGTCTGATCTGACCACGGCCCGGATCTTGGACATCCTGCGGGAACTGGCGGGTGCTGTCCTTCGCGGTTCGGCATCCGCCGGGCCGGTGGTGAGCCCCGGGGCAGGATTCCGGTAGCGGGCCGCCGGCTACAGGCCGTAGAGGACTGAGCTGGACCCGGGGGTAAGGTCTACCCCGTTCTGCGTGACGAGAAGGTTGGACCCGTCATCGAAGATCAGGTCCACGTTGAAATTGAAGTTCCAGGTGGCTCCGGGCGGAACGGCAGCCAGTTGAGGGTAAGGCTGCCGCCCGGCTGAAGCTGGTGCTTCTCCACCTGGTTGAGCACCGGGATCGGGAACGGGCCCTCGTTGGTACCAGGAGCGAATGGGCCGTAGGCATTGCTCTCCTGCACGACGATCGTGCCCGTCGAATCGGTGACGATGATCTCGATTTCGCTGGCGGGAACTGATGTGCTGGCCGCTGTCGGGGATCTCGAGCCGGGCGAGCGAAGCGATCTGGTAGTGGTGCTGGACGCACTGGATAAGGCGAAGGCGCCGCGAGGCAGTGGAGGGCCCAGCTACGCCGAATACGTGCCCAAGCCTGCGGCGAAGACCCTCAGCCAGCTGAATCGAAAGTCTCTTGCCAGCCACGGTCGAACAGCGCATAGTCGCAGGTGACTAATGGCATCGGGTGCGGAGCCCAGCCCTCTCCGCGCCCCGGCCGATCTTGAAAGGGCCAATGCCGTCTGCCCACTTTCAACCCGGCAGGGCGTCCCGCAGGGACATCCGGGGACTAACTCGCGGAGGGCTCGTAAACGGCCGTGCCGGGCTCGTGTAAACCTCGATGCTGAGGTCGGACGGCGTTTTAGAAGCGTTTTCATCAGTCATCGGTTACTCTCGCGATGCTGTGTTATCTCTGTCTGTCGTTGCGCACAGGGTCGAACCAGGCAGGCCCGGACCAGCTCAGCCAGGAGCGGATGGGCCTACTGGGGTGTGCTGCGCTCTTGCGCGGCAGCGGCGAGTTCGGCGATCTGGGCGCGGGCAGCGGTGATGAGCTCGGCGTTGGTGTTGGCGTGCCCGGCCAGTCCCCAGCCGCCGTCGGGTGCCTCGGTGAGCAGCACCCAGGTCCGGTCCGCCAGGCTCGGGTCGCCCGCGGCCGTGGCGATGATGTCGGTGAACTGCCGCACCACCTTCAGCTGCTTGTCCCGGTCCAGCGCACCTGCGTTGGTCAGCACCTGGACCCGAACGTAGATGCTGTCCCCGTCCACGTTGGACAGCGAATCGGAGGGCAGGTCATGCACGAACGCCGCCGTGTTCTTGCGGAACATCGGGATATCGGGCACCTGCTCGATTTGCATCAGCGTGCTGGCCAGGTCCACCGCCAGTTTGTGCTTGTCAGCGAACGTCCCGGCACTGGCGTAGGCATCGATCATCGGCATAGCGGCCTCCCCGCGCTCAGATGCGTGACTCGCATCGCGTCTAGACATCTTTGGGCTGCGGAAGGCGGCAGGGGTATCCGTATGCTGACTGCACTTTCTCCCGCCGCAGCTCTGCGTGCCTGGCTGGCGGCCTCCCGAGGGCGCAAGCCGAGCGACTCGGAGCTCGGGCCGGGAGCGGGCGCGCGGCGGTGGAAGCAGGTCTCCCGATTCCGGGCCGTCGCCTGATCACGCGAGGCTGGTCGGCGGCGGTACTTCAGGGATCACGCCATTGATTCTGATCAACCAACCTATAGCATAACCCTGAATGCCTTCCCCCCATTCGTTGCTCCTGGGCCTGGATTGAGAGACGTACTATGACCACAGGCAGGCCTGACACGGGTCAGGAGCTGCGTTCTTTGGTGACACAGGACGGAACGCTCGAACTTTCACTGCTAGAGGTTCCCATCTCAGAACCGCAGCCCAATGACGTGATTATCCGCATTGAAGCATCCCCCATTAACCCGTCCGATCTCTGGCTTCTGTTCGCCGGAGCGGATATGGGCACCGCGAAAGTCTCTGGGCCCATGGATAGTCCCGTCGTCACCGCAAGCATCCCTGCGGCAGCGATGAGAGCCCTGGCTGGCCGGGTGGGCAAGTCGATTCCAGTCGGAAACGAAGGGGCCGGCACGGTGGTCAAGGCCGGGTCTTCGCCCGGCGCCCAGGCGTTGGTGGGCAGAACTGTTGCCGTGGCGGGCGGGGCCATGTACGCGCAGTATCGCTGCATCGATGCCTCCCAGTGCCTGGAACTGCCAGAAGGCACACCGGCGACTGCGGGCGCGTCCTCCTTCGTCAACCCGCTCACCGCCCTGGGCATGGTGGAGACGATGCGCCGGGAGGGCCACAGCGCCATCGTTCATACCGCTGCTGCCTCCAATCTGGGACAGATGCTGAACAAGCTTTGCCTTGAAGAACACGTACCGCTGGTCAACATCGTCCGCAAATCCGAGCAGGAGGATGTCCTCAGGGCAATCGGCGCGGTCCATGTGTGCAACTCGACATCACCATCTTTCATGGGAGACCTCATCCAGGCGCTCATCGACACCTCGGCCACCCTGGCCTTCGATGCCACGGGCGGGGGAAAGTTGGCTGGTCATATCCTGGCCTGCATGGAAGCGGCCTTGACGGCAAATTCCAGAGAATACAGCCGCTACGGGTCAACCACCCACAAGCAGGTCTATATCTACGGCGGCCTCGATCGCGGACCCACGGTGTTCAACCGCAACTTCGGCATGGCGTGGGGTATCGGAGGCTGGCTACTAACTCCTTTCCTCCAGAGCATCGGATCTGAGGCATTCGGCATTCTCCGACAGCGTGTGGCAGCCGAGCTGGGGACAACATTCGCTAGCACCTACACCAGGGAAGTCTCGCTGGCAGAAGCGCTGCAACCTGACGCTTTCTCCGTCTACGCGATGCATGCGACCGGTGAGAAGTACCTCATCACCCCGCACAAGAGATAGAGCCCCACCGGCAGGCGGACTGGGCCGAAGATCTGGCCGCCCCTGTCATCACGGCGGACCCGCAACTGCAAATCGCTGCCCGTCGTACGGCTGTCGGATGCGTGATCTCGTTTCTAGTGCCGTAGCAGATTAGGTTTGGCCCGGGCTGGGGCTTTCCCCGTAGGTGCTAATCACCGAGACTGGGCCGGTGACGGAAAAGCTGCGGCTGCGTGAGATCGATGATGACAGAGAGGGATCCGCCGGTACATCATCTGGCGAAACAACCACGCCTACGACGAACGACTCCGCCGCATCGTCGACCGGGCAAACGTGGCCCGACGCGGCACTAGGGTTCGGCGGACGAGCCGGCTAGCGCGCCACGCGGTAGCGGAGGTAGATGACTCTCGAGCTGAAGGTGCGGGTCTCGACGAGTTCGAGATCCACCCGGCGCTCGCGCTGGGGAAAGAACGGAATGCCACCGCCAACCAGCACCGGGTAGACCCTGGCCCGGTACTCGTCGATCAGACCCGACGCGGCCGCCTCGGCGGCGAGAGTCGCGCCGCCGATCGCGACGTCGCCCTCCGCCGGCTCGGCTCGCAACCGCTCGATCTCCTCCGCCAGGCTGCCGCAGGCCAGGCGGGCATTGCCCTGCACCGCCGACAGTGTGGTGGAGAACACCACCTTTGGGAGCGGCTTCCAGATCGCGGCCCACTCGAGCATTGAGTCGTCGAGCGATGGATCCTGGTCGGCGGTCTCCCAGTACAGCATCGTCTCGTACAGCCGTCGTCCCAACAGCTGGACGCCGACCTCTCGTATCTCGTCGGTGACGAAGCGAAAGACCTCCTCGTCGGGCACCGTCCAGTCGAAGTCGCCGTCCGGCCCGACGATATAGCCGTCAAGTGAGACGCCCATCGAATAGGTCACGCTGCGCATCAGAAATCCTCCTCGGTAACGGGTTCGACAGTACGACCGCCGGACGCCGCAGAACTCATCGCGGCTGGCGGGACAGGGCTACGTGGCCGGTTACGGCACTAGGTTGGGCATTCCCGCAGTCATCGGCGGTCGGCAGACCGACATTTTCCGGGACTTCAGGCAGGCGTGGGAAGCCAAGGACATCAGCGCCCTCATCGGACTCCTCGACCCCGGCGTCATGGCGATCGCCGACGGGCGGCGGCGTCGCCAGCGCCGCGCTCCTCCCCATCGAAGGGGCCGAGCACGTCGCGCACTATGCCGTCGATGTCGTCGGCCAGGCACCCGGCCTGACGCTCCTGGACCGGACTGTCAACGGCCAGCCCGGTCTGGTGGCTCAGCAAGGCGGCGTCACCGTGGCGGTATTCGCGTTCGAGCTCGCAGGCGACCGGATCAAGCGCATCAGGGCAGTACGCAACCCGGACAAGCTCCGGCCCTGGGCGGCAGGCTGACGCGCCTGATCGGCAAGAAACCCAATCGGAATCTCCCGCGAGATCTACGTCAGCTCTGCCACCGTAAAAACCCACGCCAGCCGGGCAATGACCAAGCTCGGCGCCAGGGACCGGGCCCAGCTTGTCGTCTTCGCCTACCAGGCCGGCCTGATCCGTCCAGGCTGAGCGGAGCGGACCGCGTCAGCGGGCAGCAGCCGCCCCGCTGATCCGGCTGGGCAATGACCGTTACTCGCCCAAATACCGGGATTCAGGGATGTCGCCGTTCCTGCTGGAGTGCGCCAAGCAGGGCAAGACCGGCCGCTTCGAAGTCTTCCGCATCGAGCGCATCCAGCCCAGCGACGACGTGGCGGCCCGCCTCGACATCACGGCCGGCCCTGGCTGCCTGCGGTACCGGGTCACGGCGCCAGCCTGAACGGCGGGTACTGATCGGTGACCAGTACGAACGCGTAGGCGGCGACCCGGTTGTGCCAGCGGAATACACCTTCGACGAAGCTGAATACGCCACGCGGATAACGGCCGGTGAACAAGATCGCGAACCAGGTCACGATCACCGCGAAGAACGCGGCGATCTCCAGGAAGAACAGCACGATGTAGTGCGGGATGGCCAGCAGCCATTTGACCAGCGGCAGCCACCGGTTGAGGTCCGTGGTCGCGTCCGGATAGGCATAATCAAGCTGGACCCACTGGTGGTCATCGGTGGACGGATAACTGTCGTTCATCAGGGCCAGGTAGGTCCACACCCGGTTGATGAAGCGCTGCAATTCCAGGTTCCAGTCGAACCACCACCGGGGGTACTTTTGCCTGAACAAGATCATTAGCAGCGGGCCGAAGAACAGCAGGCCGCCCGCGCCCGCGGGGCCGTAGTACGTGGTGGAGTGGTGGAGTGCGGAGTTGCTTCCCGCGGATTCCCAGGCCGCGCCGGAAACGGTGCCGAGCACGATCGCGATCGGAATGATCACGAAAATCCGGAAGAACGAGGTCAGCCGGTTGAGCGGCCGGTCCGGGTACTCAACTGCGAACTGAACAGGATACTGAGCTGGGAATGGACCCTGATTCGTGGTCATAATGCCCTCCTTGTGGCCAGTTCCGCATGCATACCCCTTATCGGGGAGCCTCAATGATCAGCGCATCCGGTTCGGGAGCGCCTGCAGGTGAACGTCACAGAGCTGTGAAGTACCGGCCGGACGCTGGCTGTGTCGCGCTAGTTCGATGCGTCAGAACGCTCCGGCTCGAACAGTTGACGGATCTCGATCTCGCCCACGGCGCCATATTCGCCGGGGTAGATCCGGGAAAGTGCCTCGAACGGCACACGCTTGGCCCATTCGACGGCCTCGTCCATCGACTTCACTCGGAGGATCCAGTAGCCCGCGACTAGCTTTTTCGTCTCAACCGATTGTGCACCCTGACCCCGCGAATGCGTCGGACTGAGTCGAGGTCAACCGAATATGCCGATGCCCTCCATGGAGAAGCACCATATGAGGCCGGACGCTGCGGCAAGCAGGGGCGGTTCTACCAGCCAGGTGGAGAGCACCCATTCTGCGGGCGGCCCGCTGACAGCAACGCCAGCAGCCAACGCCTGCCCCGGCCACTCGACAGCGGGCCTTGTGGCGGGCGAGTTCTGTCCCGGGTTGGCGTAGCCGATCACACGGCTTCACCGAAGTCGGTGCGCAGCCAAAGGTCACGGCGATCATGCCACGGCCGCAGCCGCGGCCGCGCGCTGAAGGTCCGCGGCGCGCAGGCGATAGCACAGCTCGACCAGGAGCAGGCCGGTCGCTGCCTGCACGATGGCCTCGCCGATACAGCGGACGGCGATGAACGTGAGAATCGCCCCAGGCCGGTCCGGGCGCGGAACCTGCGATTCCAGCAAGTAGGTGAGGAGTAGCGGCAGCGTGCCGAGCAGCACGACCGTCCAGAAATGCTGCCGGGCCAGGGCGGCGGACCGGCGCAGCGCACCGAAGACAGGCCGCCGCTCGATCTCGATGATCGGCCCGGCCACCGCGAATAGGGTAATCACGATCAGGCCGGGGATGATCAGCGCCACCAGGCCGATGATGACAAGCAGGGCAACCATCAGGTCGGCTCCGATCAGGCGGCGCCACGGCAAATCCGCAGCCACCTGCCGGATTGAGGGCCGCTGCGAGGTCCGGGTGCCGTGCTCGGCGTCGCCGACGATCCGGCACAGGAAGCCGGACAGGAAGACGTCGCCGAAAGTAGCCGCGCCCGTGGCGCTAAAACTGGTCACGAGCACCAGCGGCAGGTTCGTCTTGTCGACGAGATCGTTCGCAACGATGTCCAGCACTGCCGTCACCACTGACACCACGATGGCCGCGGCGAGGATCCGCCATGGATCGCGTTTGGCCGCGCGTGCCGCTGCCGCGATCGTGCCGCCAACCGGGATTGGCCGCTGCTTCGCCTCTGTCGCGTCACCTGCTCCCATAGGCCAGGCCTGCCGGTGGACTGGATTGGCCACTGCTATCGCAGCTCTGGTGGGGGTGGAGGGGACCGGTGAAGCTTATGGCCTGGAAGGCCTGCTCCTGACCGGCGGGCTCGACTCCTTGCGGCACCAGCGGCTCGACCAGGGCGAACTGGCCGGCGGTGTCCTCAGCTGTGGCGAGCCAGGTGAACGGGCAGCCCATGTACAGCTCCGATCGGCCGATCTTGGATTGCCGTGAGTATGGCGCTGCACAGGGCGGGATGTGCATGTGTTCTCCTGACTGTGCAGGGCGGGTCAGGAGCGGGCGCCCTGGCCCGGCCCCCGATCCTCCCGGCCAGATCACCGAAAGCCTTCCGTCCGGAAGACCGGATGGCGATGCGGCTCGATTGCCCAGCGAACCGGATAACAGCGACGTTGCGCAAGCCTGCCCGTTCCACTCCGCCTCCGAGACCAGTAGCTCCTGCTACTGCCTGGGTCTAGGGCAGGCATAGATTTAGCCAATCGCTACCATCTTGGCCGCCCGGATGTCAATGCTCACCCGGGCGCCTGCCTCCGATGCTTACCGTCTCAGGGTGCCAGCAGTCCGATCGTGCGCGCCCGGTCAATGTCGTCGTCGATCTGGATGACGTCGTAGCCGGCTTCCGCGAGCAGGCTCGCGGCCGTGCCGGCCCGGAAGCCGCTGGCGCAGTGCACCCAGACACGCTGGGCCGGGATCGCGCCAAGACGGCCGGTCAGCTCATGGAGCGGAATGTGGAGGCTGCCCGGCAGCGCGCCCTGGGCGCGTTCCTCGGTCCGCCGCACGTCCAGCACGACATCGCCGGGCCGCCGGTCGCGCGCGAGGTCGTCGAAGGTACGGCGGGGGAAGCTGCGCGGTGTGCCGAGCTCGCCGATCGGGGCGCTGGTCCCGGTGACGTCGTCGAAGCCGATGCGGGCGAGCTGGCGCCGCGCCTGCTGAAGCTGTCCGGTGCTGTCGCCGATGAGGACGAGCGGCGCGCCGAACGGGATTAGCCAGCCAACGTAGGTCGCGAGCTGATCGCCATAATTGATACTGATCGACCCGGGCAGGTGAGCAGCGGAGTAGGCGACCCGATCCCGGATGTCGATCATGGTCACGCCGTCCGCCAGCCGGGCGTGCAGGTCGCCGGGGCCGACGATGGTGAGGGGGGTGGCGAGGTCGATTCCGGCTGGGCCGTTCAGGTTGAGCGGCGCCATGTGCGCGTAGTAGCTCGGGTAGTCGCCAAAGGAGGCGAGCAGATCGTCGACGAAGTCCTGCTCGCTGCCGACCCGGAACACCCGGTTCTTACCCAGCTCGTCGCCAATCGTGCTGGCCGTCGCCTCGGTGTCACCACCGCTGCTGCAGAAGCTGCCGAAGCCGTGGGTAGGGAACAGCCGGGTGCTGGCCGGCAGCGCGCCCAGCCGGTGCACTGAGGCGTACTGCGCGCGGGTGAGCGCGACCGTGCTGTCCGCAGCGACCAGATCGGTACGTCCGACCGAGCCGAACAGCAGAGAGCCCCCGGTGAACAGCGCCGTGTCGTCGTGGCCATCCTCGACCAGGTAGGCCAGGTGGGTCAGGGTGTGCCCAGGAGTAGCGATCACCCGGATACGGAGGCCGCCGGCGGTGAACCGGTCCCCGTCGTGCAGCGGATGCCGCTCGAAGGCGACCTCGTCGCCGGCGTTGACGCCATAGCTCGCACCGGTGCGCCGGGCAAGCTCGCAACCGCCGCTCAGGTAGTCATTGTGCACGTGCGTCTCGAGCACATGCGTGACCGGCGTGCCGCGCTCACCGAGAACCACTTCGACACGGTCCAGGTCACGCTGCGGATCCACCACGACGCTCGCGAGCCCGTCGGAAATGACGTAACTGCGGTTGAACAGGGCACGCAGTTCGGTCTCCTCGGCCGGGGCAGGACGCCAGCCGGCGAAGTTCGAGCTGCCGGTATACGGCACCGGACTTCGGGTCGAGCCCGCCGTAGGAGGCCAGAATCTCGGTGTAGTGGTCCTGCAGGCCGCCGGCCGCGTGGGTCCCCCACGAGCTGCCCTTGAGCTTGGCGATCCGCTCCTCGAGCGGCAGGGGCCTGCAAGCAGCTCAGCCGGGCCGGCTCATCGCGAGCAATTGCCGGGCCACGGGGCGTCGCCCCGCCGGGCTAATTCCCATATTTTAGGTGGGGAAAGTAGTTTTTCGGCCAGAAGGGTGCCCTCGTGACTACCCGCACCGACTTCCGCATCCATCAGGCCAGCCCCCGCCTGGGCGCCGAGATCTCCGGCGTCGACCTGACCCGCCCGGTCTCCGACGCCACGGCCGGTGCGCTGCGGCGGGCGTTCTGGACCCACAAGGTGCTGGTATTCCGCGGCCAGCACCTATCCCCGGACCAGCAGGTGGAGGCGGTGAGGATCTTCGACGAACCATTCGACCACCCGACCGCCGCCCATCGCCACCCGGACAACCGCCTGGTCTACGTCTACGACCTCGAGAAGGCTGGGTCGGCGGCCCACTGGCACGTTGGCGGGCTGTGGCGGACTCCCCCGTTCAGCATCGAGCCGCTCACCTACCAGGTGGTCCCGGAGGTCGGCGGCCACACGCTGTGGGCCGACCTGCAGGCCGCCTACGACAGCCTGTCCGAACCGCTCAAGAATCTGCTGGAGCCGGTCAGCGCGGTCTACGATGGGAACGCCGAGAACTACGACGGCAGCGGCGCCCGCGCGCCGCTGGCCCAGACCATCGAGCACCCGGTGGTCCGGACCCACCGGTACACCGGCCGCAAGGGGCTGTTCATCAGTTCGTCCGCGCTGCGCCTGACCGGGCTCGAGCCGCCCGAGAGCCAGGCCATCCTGCCCTTCCTGCTGGCCCACGCGAGCTCGCCCGACTTCACCATCAACTACGGCTGGAAGCCTGGCGATTTCGTGCTCTGGGACAACCTGGCCACCTGGCACTACGCGGTCAACGACTACGACGGCCCGCGGGCCTACCGCAAGGTCATAGCCGCCCAGCCCGCTGAAGCCCGCCCGCGGCGCGCGGGCAAGGCCTCATGGTCACGCGTACCCCTGGTGGCCAAGGTGGCCGCGCAGCGTGGTCGCGGTGTACTCGGTCCGGTGCAGACCCCGGCGCTGCAGGATCGGCACCACGTGGTCGGCGAACAGCTCGATCGCGCCGGGCAAGATGGCCGACTGCAGGGTGAACCCGTCACTGGCTCCCTCGGCCAGCCAGCTCTCGATCAGGTCGGCGAACTGCTCGGGCGTCCCGGTGAACTCCAGGCCGCCGGGCAGGCCGGTGAGCTCCTCAGCGAGCTGCCGGAACGTCCGGCCGGTCTCCTTGGTCCGCCGCGCGAGATCGTCGGTACGGCTGGTGCGGTGCGCGGCCGTGACGGCCTCCTCGGTGAGCGGGCGGTCGGGATCGATCAGCGCGGGGTCGAGCCCGGCGTTGTGGGCCAGGTTGCGCCACCGGAACTCGGGGTCGACCCGGTCCTCCAGGGCGGCCCGCAGGGCCAGGGCCTCGGCTTCCGTGCTACCCAGCACGAAGGCCACGCCTGGGAGCACGAGCACGTCGCCGGGGTCACGACCGTGGCCGCGGGTCGCCGCGCGCACCGTGTCCCGGAACCGGCGGCCGGCGGCGACGTCGGGCTGCGCGGTGAACACCAGGTCGGCGGTCTTCCCGGCCAGCTCGATGCCGGGGCCGGACGAACCGGCCTGCGCGAACGCGGGCCGGCCCTGCGGTGACCGGGGCAACGTCAGCGCGCCGCTAACGTCGAAGAACCGGCCGTGGAAGTCGACCGGCCGGATCAGGTCCGTGTCCGCCCAGATGCCGCTGGTCTGGTCGGCCACCACTGCGGCCGCGTCCCAGCTGTTCCAGAGCCGGGTGACGACTTCGACGAACTCCTCGGCCCGCGCGTACCGGTCCTCGTGGGCGGGGTGGGCGGCCAGCCCGAAGTTGCCCGCCGCCCCGGCGTACCGGGTGGTCACGATGTTCCAGCCGGCCCGGCCGCCGGACAAATGGTCGATGGTGGAGAACCGGCGGGCCAGGTCGTAGGGGGCACTGTAGGTGGTGGATGCGGTGGCGATAAGCCCGATCCGGGTGGTGGAGCGGGACAGCGCGGCCAGGATCTCCAGCGGGTCGAAACCGACCTGCGGGAAGTACCGGGCCCGGAAGACGGCCAGGCCGGGTGAGTCGGCGAAGAACACGGCGTCAAGCAGGCCGCGCTCGGCGGCCTGGGCCGAGCGTTCCAGCACCCCGAAGCGGGCGGGGGCCGCGAGGTCGGCGGGATCGGCGAGCCGCCACGCGGACTCGTGGTACCCGATGCCGGACAGGAACGCAGTGAAGTGAGCCTGGCGGCCGGCCGGGCTCATCGGGCGGCCTTCCGGGCGATCCCTGCGGTCGAGTAGCTATTGCTGTACGACTGCGGGTTGAGCCAGGAGCACAGTTCGATCGGCATGGGCAGCACCTCCGATTCCAGGCGGCCGATCCTAAGCGGGCATCCGCCGCAGCGCGAGCGCCGAGTCCACCAGCGACTTCGTGCACGGGTGCCCGGGGCGGGCCACCGATGCCAGGATGGGTTCCCATGACCGGCGACGACCCTTGGGCAGCTCTGGCCGGCGAGTTCGTCGAGGGGGCGTACGCGACGGTAAAGGGACAGGTCCGTACCTATGTGCTCCATCACCAGCTCCTGGACCACCTCCCCAGTCCTCCGGCGACCGTCCTGGACGTTGGGGGCGGGGCGGGCCATCAATCCTTCCCGCTGGCCCGGGCGGGCTACGAGGTGACCCTGCTCGACCCCTCGCCGGCAATGCTGGCCAGGGCTGAGCATCGGCTGGGAAGAGAAGCTCCGGAAGTCCGCGGCCGCGTCCGGCTGCTACCGGCCCGCGGGGAGGACGCCGCCGCGGCAACCGAAGGACAGCAGTTCGCGGCGGTGCTCTGCCACGGCGTCCTCATGTACGTCGAAGATCCTGACCCGCTGATCGGGTCGCTGTGCGCGTGCACCGCCCCCGGCGGCGTGGTGTCGGTGATGGCCCTCAACGCCGCGACCCTGGCCATCCGTCCCGCGTTGGAACACCGCTGGGCCGATGCGCTGGCGGCTTTCGGCGCCCGCCGTGAGCAAGGGGTCCTCGGTGTCGACACCCGGGCGGACACTGTCGCGGAGCTGGAAGAGCTGTTGCGGGCCAACGAGGCGGAGCCAGCGGCATGGTACGGCGTGTGGCTTTTCACCGACTGGATGGACGTCTCCGCTGATCCCGGCGAGGTCCGGGCCGTGGCCGCGGTTGAACTGGAAGCCAGCCGCCGGGACCCCTACCGCCAGCTCAGCCGGGTATTTCACCTCGTCGCTCGCGCCCGGCCCGATAGCCGCGCAGAAAACCGGCGAACATTACCGATCACCGCGCCGCGCCACCAGCGCAGCCATTCGCTCCGGGACCCAGCTGCGACCGGCTACAGGCTGCGAGCAGCGCGACGCGAAGCACCTTTGACGCTGGAGGGGCCGCCCCGGACAATACGCGGCGTTCCGGCCCCCGCCGCGACCGTCACGGCATCGGCCGCCCTCGCTCAACTGAAACCGGGGCCAGCCCGGCCGCGCGCCAGCTGCCGGACCCGGTTCAGGTCCGTGCCCAGCCCGACCAGCACCTGAGCGGCCACGCCGCCGCCCTCACCACGGAACCCACTCCCGCAGCCGCCGGAACGCTGTTTTTAGACCGCCGTCCGTTCCCGGGCCCGGGCCGCTCGTAGCCGTACCGCCGGAATCAGGCGGTGCTTGGGACGCCCGCACCCCGAGCAGCCGGATGCAGCAGGGGGAACTGGATCGCAAGGAAGTTATGGATGATGTGCAGCGCCTGCTCGGGGGGGATCTCAGCCTTGGGATCGGCCGGCAGTCCCTCGATCTGGATGTTGTTTTGCTCGGCATAGGCGCGTATCCCGTTGAAAGCGGCTTTGCCCAGGGTGGACAAGGCCTGCCCCAGGGCCAGCGCATCCTGGATGTACTGGGGCACCGGGCGCGGGTCCGCCACCGGCCACGTGCGCGGGTCTCGCGGGGCATCCAGGGTGAAGGCGTAGGAGAACGTCCGGGCGGCGGCGTCGCGGGCGGTGAGCGGGTCTCCCAGTGCCCATTGCTCGCGCAGCGTGGCGATCAGGGAGGTGTGCCGGTGCTCCTGGCTGAATACTTCGCCTTCGGCGACCCATGGTGAGATCACGATGGCCGGGACCCGGTAGCCCGAGCGGTCGAACCGGAACCCGAGCTGGCCTGCCGGGGCGGATGGGTCCGGCGGCGGCACCGGGCCGGGCGGGACGTGATCGAAGGTGCCGCCCGGCTCGTCCCAGCCGATGAGCAGGGTTGTGTTCCAGATGTTGGCCCCGGCCGGGGACTGCATCCCCCGGTAGGCGTTGTAGATCCGGGCCAGGAACGCCTCACCGCCCAGAATCGACGACGGCGGATCCACGCCGGGGATCACGATGCCGTGCCCGAGGGCATGGGAGACCGCCGGGTGGTAGTCCCCGTGCCCCAGGATCAGGCATGGCTCAATGAACGAGAAGTCGGGCAGATCCCCACTGGCGGCATCGGCCTCGAACTGGGTGAACGGCACGAAGTGCGTCTCGAACCGGTCCTTCAGCCGGGGATAGTGGATCAGGCCGGTGGCCGAGAACCGGTCCGGCTCGGCGACGTAGACCTTCCACGTCTTGCCGTGCTCCTCCAGCCGGTTGAAGATCGTCTCGGCGGTGTTGTTCGCCAGCCAGTTCGGGACCGGCTCGTTGACCACGAATCCCGATGCGGTCGCGGCGGTCCAGAACGACCGGTTGGTGAACGTCTGCGACGGCACCTCGCTGAACCAGTGATCGAAGACGCCGAACCCGCGGGCCAGCCCGCTCAGCACGGGGATCTGCTCCGGGGTGAACCCGGTCATTACCTGCGAATACTCCTCGTAGGTGGGCTGGCGGCCCAGCTCCGCCGTCAGCGTGCTGATGTAGTCAGTGACGAAGCCGTCCATCGTCGGCGCCTGCCCGGGCTCCGGGGCGTTGTACGGCGCGGAGATCTCCGCGCCGAGCTTGAACCGGTTGGCCTCGCTGAGGATGTTGAACAACTGGGTGTTGGTGTGCGGATACTCCTCCCCGGTGTCAGGGTTGGGGCTGTCCATGTCGGTGGCCACCGTGTACGGCACCACCTTGCGGCCGGCGCCGTGCTCGGCCCACTCCGGGATCGGATTCGTCAGATCCTTACCGGCCACGCCCTCAAACGTCTTGCCGTCCCCCGGCCCGTACAGACGGCCGAGCACGTTATCCAGCGACCGGTTTTCAAACACCACCACGACCACATGATCAAGCGCGTTATCCCTGCCCGGACCAGCCATCACAGACCTCAAATGTCTCGACAGAGCGCCACTGCTGGCCATAAGCCGCCGTAAGCGACGCCAACTTTCGGGCGTATCGAACTGAATGTAGGCACATTGAGCTGTTAATGAGCCACCCGCCAAGGGTGATCCTGGGTGACCGCACATGCGGCATCAAAACCGAATACACCGATGGGTACCGGGCCGACGGCCCTGGCTTCCGTCACGACGGCAACGCTTGTGCCGCAGCGTCTGCGATGGTCTGACCTGCCCCGAGCCGGGAAGCCGTCATGCTCGTCCCGGTCTGCATCGGCCTGGCGCTGCTCCCCCTCGCCGCGAGGACCTGGCAACGTAACCGGCAGCGCGTGCAGCGCGCACACGAGCTCAACACATAGCTGCGGCATCGTTGCGGGTGCACGACTCGGTGCCGGCCCATTGTTCGGGAGGAACCCGCTGGTCGGCAGGCGTAGCCGTCGTATAGCCGGGGCGGTTGGCCATCGAAACGTTCGATCAGGCGTTTGCTGCCGGCCCGTTGATTAGCAGGTAGGCAGCCCTGGCCGCGGGCCGTGGCCCGCGGCGACGCTCAGCCGAGGGCGCGAGTGACCGGAGCACGGAAATAAATCCGTGAGGTCCCTCATTATTACGATTGTCAACGTGCGGCCCCTCAATGTGAGGGGCCCAGCGTCGTTGGATGTCAGAAGGGGCAGCAATGATCACGCCTGAGCAGGTGGGGGAACGGTACCTGGCCGTCCATCACCGGATGTTCCGGGCCGTCAACGATGAGATGGCCGGATGCGGCCTGTCCGTGGCCCGGACCAAGGTACTCCGGCGTCTCTGCGAGCAGGGGCCGACCCGGCAGAGCGTGCTGGCGGCCGATTTCGCGCTGTCCCCGCACTCCATCACCGACATCGTCGACGGGCTGGAGCGTCTCGGCTTGGCCGAACGCCGGCCGGACCCGGTAGATCGCCGGGCCAAGCTGGTCGCGATCACCGACGCGGGCCGGACCGCCCTGGACGCGGCGAACGCCACCTGGGAACGACTGCTCACGCAGATCTTCGGCTCGCTGAGCCAGGCGGACCGGGAGACCTTGCTTCGCCTGCTCGGCAGCCTGGACGAGGCGGCCGAGCAGCTGATCGCGGCGCCGGGCGCACCGGCGGTCTCCGCATGACCGCCGCATTCCGCCCCACCATCGTGACCCGCACCCACGTCTTTCACCGGGGGGTATAGCTCGCCATGTCATCTGTCACACCTGTTGCTAACAGCCAGCGGCCCGCGGAAAACGACCATCGCTGGCTCATCCTGGTCATCGTGGCGATCGCCCAGCTCATGGTGGTGCTGGACGCCACCGTGGTGAACATCGCCCTGCCGTCGGCTCAGGTCGCCCTGCACTTCCCGAACAGCGACCGGCAGTGGGTGGTGACGGCGTACGCGCTGGCGTTCGGCAGCCTGCTACTGGTCGGCGGCCGGCTCGGCGACATGTTCAGCCGCAAGCGGATCTTCATCATCGGCCTGATCGGGTTCGCCCTCGCCTCGGCGCTCGGCGGCGCCGCCACGTCGTTCGGCATGCTCGTGATCGCCCGGGCCCTGCAAGGCGCAT